>AUXO017571853.1_pt1 | contig 15319 bp, 23 predicted proteins | sample 768731 | NCBI WGS metagenome assembly AUXO01 (sample SAMN02715735, study PRJNA202380) | gut metagenome | biome: sheep rumen | host: Ovis aries | place: New Zealand: Palmerston North
AAAAAAGACTTGCAAAAAAGTGCAAGTTTTTCTTGACTTTTTTACATTTATCATTATAATAGAAAATGTAATATGAAAAGGAGTGATGATAAAATGAATTTTGGTTTATGTTTACCTAGTGGTTTAATATATAAAGATAATGAAATTGTTTGTCATTGTGATTTAATAAACTATGATGAGTTTATAGAGGAAATTAACAATTTAATTAAAAGAGGATATAAAGAGGGATTATATACTTATTATGAAAACAAAAAGAAAGTTTATGAAAAAGAAGTAAAGGAGTTGATATAATGAAAACAATTAAGGATATGGAAAACAATTTAAGAAGCTATAAATATATACAATTTATTAGTTTTAAAGAATTTTATAAATATTTTAAATCTTATGATTATAATTATTCAATAACTAAAGCAAAAAAGATGTATGAAATTATAAGTAGATAATTTAGAAAGTAAAGGAGATAAGTATGTTAGATTGGATTAAAGAAGAAAAACAATATGTTGATAATGCAGTAGATAATTATTTAAAAGAACAAGCAAAAACGCCTTTAGGTTTTATGATAAGTAGAAAGACACTTAATAAAAATATTGAAAAGGTAAAAAAAGAAGCAACTGATAGATATAGATATGAAAAATTAAGGGAATATGAACTTGAAATAATAGAGGAAAGAAAGAGAATAGATAATTTAGTAAATGACATAAATAATAAATTTGAAGATTATATGTATAAATTAAGCAATTTAATTTCAAGGAATATTAAACCTTTTAAAATGATAGTAAAAGAATATGATAATTTAGATGTATTATCACCAATGAAGTTAGAAAAAGTAGATATTCAATGTGAGCCCTTTAGATTATCATTTATTCAAGAAAAAATAAGCAAAGGTGTGGAATAATGAAAAATGAAATAAAAGAAATTTTAGATGAATTAGAAAGTCTATTTGAAATAAGTGAAGCACCTGAACATATAATAAATGGATTTAATAAAATAAAAGATTACATTAATAATTTACAAGAAGAAAATGAAGATTTATTATATTATAAGAAAATAATTGATAAAATAATTATTATAAAGGATTATCCTTATAAAGAAGATAGTGATTATATTTTATGTAATATGAGTAAACAAGAATTATATAAAATGTTGTGTGAAACTAGAAAAAGAATATACAAAGGAGTTGGTAAAGATGAAAATTAAATATAAAAAATTATATTTATCTTATTTAAGTTTTGATAATTTTGATAGTGAAATATCTATTAAATTTACTTCTAAAAATGAAGAAGCTAAAATAATAGATGAAAAAGATAAAGAATTTTATGATATTATTTTAAGTGGTTTAGGTTTTGAAGTTGATTTTGTATGGGAATAAATATAGTTACCTTATAGGTAGCATAGAGTAGATAAATGATAACAGTAGGTAAACGTAAGTTTTAACTGCATTATATCTATTCTATGGTGCTTATAAAGTACTAGGAAGGAGTAATATATGGTAAAAATAGAATTTACTTTAGAGGAAAAAGAAGCTGGTAAAATTAGTTTAACTAGGAAGATAAAAGATAAAAATCCTAGTGATAATGAAAAAATAGCAACTTCTACTATAATAGAACTATTTAATAGAAGTGCTGAAAATTATAATAAGTAAAGGAGTATATGAAAATGATAAAAAATGAAGAAGATGTAAAAAGACTTTTAACTGATAGTGAGGGTTATATCATATCAAGTGAAAATGGTATAGGTGTTTGTGGTAAATCTTCATCTATATTAACTTATTTAACACTTTTAGTAAAGCATTGTTTAGATAATAATGTTTTTAGTGAAAAGATGTTAAATGAAAGTTTAAGACTTTCTAAAATGGATAGTAAAGATTTAGCAAAAGAAGCTTTAAAATATATAAAAGATGAATTAAAAAATATGGAGGATTAATTATGAGAGGAAAAAAGAAAGAAACTAAAAAGGAATTTGATTTGCAAGAAGCTTGCGTTCTATGGATACATACAAGTAAAACTGGAGTACAATATTTAAAGGGACACGATTTAAACAATAATAAAGTAATTGGATTTTTTAATGAAACATCTAATGAAAAACAACCTAAAGTAAGAATTTTCTCACTTAAAGAAAATGGTGAAAGTGATAAGGAAATTATAACTTTATGGAAAACTGAAAGCTTAAAGAAAAACACTTATTTATCTGGATATACTGATGAAAAAGAAAATGTAATAGGTTTTTATGGGGATATTAAAAACGAAAAATTACCATACTTAAGAGTTTATTTTAAAGATGAAAACTAGAGGTGGTGTATTTTATAATTTACAAGAGAGTGATTTTAAATATAAAATAGGTGATTATGAATTTAAATTCTCTAGTGAATTATATAAAAATAAATTTATTACTGGACTTAACGAATTTGTAGAAGTAGAAAACTCTAAAATAAATTCTAAATACCAGTTAAAAGGGGATTTTAGGGAATATTTAACAATAATATTTTATAAAAAGGTTGAGAAAAGGGGATTTTATATAACATATAAAGATAAGTTATTAAATCCTCTTTCTTTTAATTATGGTGATGAAGATGGCAATTAGATGGACTGGTAAATTAAGTGATGAAGTATTTGATACAATAGATAAATACAATAATAAAATTAAAAGACTAGAAAAACTAGGTGAATATGTAACTCCTAATAAAACTAGTTTTAAAGAGATTAAAGAATTAGTAAATAATAGAAGAGATTTAGAAAGAGTATTAAAATCTTTAAAAGCGTATAATGTACGTGGTGCTGAAAAGACTATCACTTTAGATAGTGGTGCTAAAATAAGTAGATATAGTTATGATTTGGCACGTAAAAATCAAAGAATTGCAAAAATGAAAACAACTAGAAGATTAAACGTACTTAAAAATACTATACCTACTGAATATGGAGTTAAATCTAATTATAACCTAGCAAATATGGGTGATGAAAGTATAAGAAACCTAGAAGCTAGATTAAATAAATTAAATAGGAATATAACTAACATAAATCCTAGTGATTTAAATAGTTATACTAAATATTTAACTGAAACTTCATTTATAGATTATAATTTAAGAGATAGAAACTTTATGAGTGCTTATTTTAATGAAATGACTTTTAATTTAGGATTTGCTACTGGTTTTGATAAAGCTAAAATAAATGAAATGAAAGATAAAATCTATGATAGATTAACTGATAGACAAATTGCTACAATGTTAAGAAGTGAAGAAGCTTTTAAATCTTTAAGAGATTGGTATAATAATATACATAGAAGAGCTGGACTTAATATTGGAAATCTTAATTTAATTAATGCTGAATTTAATGAGTTGTACGAAAATTTAGATGATATAATATCTACTTATGAAGAAATGTAGAAAGTTTACAGCTGATTTTGAAACACTTGTAAATAAAGATAGTACTAGAGTATGGGCTTATGCTATATGTGAAATTGGTAATACTGATAATTTTATTTATGGAAATAATATTGATGATTTTATTAAATGGTGCGCTAATCCTAAAGAAAATTATGTAATTTATTTTCATAATCTAAAATTTGATGGTTGCTTTATACTTAATTATTTATTTACAAATGGTTATACTTGGATTAAATCAAGTAAAGAAAAAGCTGATAAAACATTTACAACATTAATAAGTAGTATGGGAGTATATTACTCAATAGAAGTTTATTTTGAAGTAGGTAAAAAGATTAATAAAGTAGTTTTTTATGATAGTTTAAAACTATTACCATTTAGTGTTAAAAAAATTGCTAATGATTTTCATTTACCTATATCTAAACTTGAAATTGACTATAAAAAGAATAGAAGTGTAAATCATAAACTCACTAAAAAAGAGATAGAATATATTAAAAATGATGTTACTATTGTTGCTATGGCTTTAGAAAGTATGTTTAAAAATGATTTAACTAAAATGACTATTGGCTCAAATGCTTTAAAAAATTATAGAAGTATGGTAAAGAATTTTAATAGATACTATCCTAATATACCTAATGGTATAGATGCTGATATAAGAAAATCATATAAAGGTGGATTTACATATTTAAATCCAATTTATAAAAATAAAATTGTATATAATGAAACTGTTTTAGATGTAAATAGCTTGTATCCTCACGTATTACACTCAAAGTTATTACCATTTGGTAAACCTATCTTTTTTGAGGGTGAATATAAAAAGTCAACATTGTATCCACTTTATATACAAATGCTAACGTGTTCTTTTGAGCTTAAAAAAGATAAAATACCAACTATACAACTTAAGAATAATTTAAAATTTTTACCAAATGAATATATAACTTCTAGTAAAGGTGATTTAATTACCTTAACCTTAACTAATATTGATTTAGATTTATTTTTTGAAATGTATGATGTAAAAGATATAACTTATCATGCTGGTTGGAAGTTTAAAGGACAATATGGTTTATTTACAAGATACGTTGAAAAATGGACTAATGATAAAATAAACGCTAAAAAAGAGAAAAATTATTCTCTTTATATAATTAGTAAATTAATGCTTAATAGTTTATATGGTAAATTTGCTAAAAATCCAAATGTAAGAGTTAAAATACCTTATTTAGAAGATGATATATTACATTATAGATTAAGTGATTTAGAAGAGTCTAAAGGTTTATATATCCCAGTAGGAACTTTTGTAACAGCGTACGCAAGAAACATAACTATAAGAGCTTCACAAAAGATAAAAGAATATTCACTTAATACTTATGGTGAAGATAAATATATTTATAGTGATACTGATAGTATCCATGTAACAAATTTAAGTGATGATGAACTTAAAAACATAGTTGAAGTTGATGACTATAAATTAGGCGCATTTAAAATTGAAGAGAAAGCAAGAAGAGGAAAATACATAAGGCAAAAATGTTATATACAAGATGTTATTATAAGTGAAGAGGAATATAGAGAGGGTATTAAAAGTGAGTTTAAAGATAGTTATTTTAAAGATGATAAAGGGTGTTATGCTTTAAGGTGTACTATTGCTGGACTATCTAAAGATTTAGGTAGAAAATACGTAAATTTTGATAACTTCAAAGAGGGCTTTACTTTAAGAGCTGATGAAACTGACAAAGAACATAAATTAGGTTATAAGCAAGTTAAGGGTGGAGTAGTATTAATAGATACTGACTTTACTATAAAGGAGTAATAAATGGATAAATTAAGTAAAAGAGAATTTAAGAAACTTAAAAAAGAAAAATGTATTAATTATAAAAACACTTTAAGTTTTGCTACTAAATGCGTAAATGATGATGTTATTGATTTTGATATGTTTCAAGATTTAATGGATTTATTAACGTACTTTAGGATTAAAGAAGAGGTAAAATGAAAAGTGTTAAATTAGAGTATTTAGAAAATCATTATAAAGAGAGTAAAAATTTTGATTTACTCTCTTATAATGGTAAAGAAGAGATTTTAATTTATAATATGAAAACTAACTCAATAACTAAATTAACAACTAAAAATAAAAGAAAATTTAATAATAAGGATATAAAAATTTTTAGTGTGTTATAATTAGTTTAGAAAGGAGTTATGTTATGGAAGATATTATAAATCTAATTTTCAATAATGGTATAGGGGTTGTATGTGTTGCTTTTATGATTTACTTTATAAATACAACTTTAAAAGATAATACTGATGTATTAAATAAAATACAGCAAACACTAGTGGCTATTGAATTAAATTTGGATAGTGTAACAAAAAGATTAAATAATTTAGAAAATCAAGTAAAAGTAAAAGAGATAAAGGAAGATGAATAATGACTACATTAAATAAAGAAAATGCTTATAAATTGTTTCATAAAACATCTGGAATTTATATAACTTCACCATTTGGATATAGAAACGTAATAAAAGATAAAAAAGGAAATATAATAAGTAAAAGTGGACTTCATGAGGGAGTAGATTATGGAACTAATGGACTTGAAATACCAGTTTATCCAGTATTAAATGGTAAAGTATTAAGTTGTGGAACTGATATAACTGGTGCTAAATTTGTATATGTTTTATTTACTTCTATTAAAATGGTAGGACTTTATTATCATTTATCTAGTATTAATGTTAAAAAAGGTGAAATAGTAAATACTAATACTATACTTGGTAAAACTGGTAAAAGTGGAAAAGCTACTGGAATACATTTACATTTTGATTTTTTCCCATATAAAGATTATAAATTACCTATTATGAAAAGAGGTAATATTGATTATAATTCTTATAAATTCCCAGTAAATAAACCTAATAATGAAAGTAAACCTATAAGTGAAAATAAACCTAAAGAAGAAATTAAAGTAGGTGATAGTGTTATTGTATGTGGTTTTGGTTATGCTACTTCTTTTGGAACTGGTGCTAAAACTAGAACATATATAAATCAAGTAATGAAAGTTATTTCAATAGCAACTTCAAGAAAATATCCTTATGCACTAAATCAATTTAATAAAGGTTTAATACATAATCCTAATGATGTAACCGGTTGGTTTAGTAAAGAAAGTGTAAAACAAATTGACAAATAATGTAAAATATGTTATATGTAAGGTGGTGATAATGTGGAAAATGAAGAACTAGAAGCTATCACTAATTCTATTAAATCTAAACTTGGTGATGAAAACGTGGCTTTAATAGCTGATGATTTAGGTACATTGATAAATAAGAACACGCAAATACATAGTAAACTACTTTCAAAAGAAGATGAAATCACAAAGTTGAAAGATGACAAAGAGAAATTAGTAATAGCAAATGGTAATTTATTGCAACAAATACCAATGTCTGATACTAAAAAGAAAGAGGAAAAAGAGGAAGAAACTGATTATAGTAATTTCAATTTTAAATCTTTATTTGATAGTAAAGGCAAATTTAAAAAATAAGAAAGGAAGAGGAAAAAATGAACGAAAGTTTAAAGACTAGTTTAAATGCTATTAGAGAAATATCTAGTGAAATTTATCATAGATACGTACCTATAATTGATGAAAATACTGATATATCTACTTTTGCTAATCCTATTATGAATTATCCAGTAGTATATAATGAATTTCAAAATCAATTAATAAACAAATTAGTTTATACTCAATTTGAATTAAAAGCATTTAGAAATCCACTTGTAGTTTTAGAGGGTGATAGATTACCTCTAGGATATGGTGGTGAAAACGTATATGTAAATCCAGCTAAAGGTAGACAATTTAACGTAAATGATTTTGCTGGTTTACTTGTTAAATATGAAGCTGATGTAAAAGTAGAATACTTAACATTAAATATGGATTTACAATATTGTGTAACATATACTAGACAACAGCTTAAGAAAGCATTTAGAAGCTGGGAAGATTTAGAAACATTTATTGATGAATTATCTAATTCACTATATAATGGAGCATTTATTGATGAGTGGAGATTTACTAAACAATTAGTATCTAGTGCATATAGTAACAATATGGTAATTACTGAACTTGTTACTCCAGTAACTGATGAAACTACTGGAAAAGCATTTATTCAAAAAGTAAGAGAATTATTTTTAAATTTCCAATTACCTAGTACTTTATACAATGCTTGGAGTAAAGTAGGTGGTGAAGGTAGACCAGTAACTACTTGGACTAATCCGGAAGATGTTGTTTTATTAATTCGTAATGATGTAAGAGCATTAACTGATGTTGAAGTACTAGCAAGTGCATTTAATATGAATAAAGCTGATTTCCTAGCAAACAACGTATTACTAGTAGATAATTTTGATGTATATGATGATGAGGGCGTAAAAGTATTTGATGGAAGTAATATAATTGGTGGTTTATTTGATAAATCATGGTTTAAAATTCGTAGACAAGATATGTTTATGGAAAGCTTCTATAATCCAAACAATAGAACTACTCAATACTACTTAAATTTAATTAAGATGTATAGATTTAGTTTATTTGCTAATGGTGTACTTTTCGTTACTGAAAATCCAGTTGTAAATCCTACTGCTTTAGCTTTTGAAGGTGGAAATACTGGAAGTGTTGCTGTAAGTGGAACATTAACTGATAATGTTATTACAACTCCAGCACAAGCAACAGCAACTATTACTATTGAATCAAGTGATACTGATGTTGCAACAGCTTCAATAGAAGGTAAAGTAATAACTATTACTGGCGTTGCTGAAGGTACAGCTACAATCACAATTTCAAGTGGTGATGTAGAAGCTGAAAAAACTATAAGTGTAACTGAATAATAACCTCAAAAACAAGAGTGAGTGAGTAAATCACTCACTCTATTTTAATATAATAAAGGAAGTGATTAATATATGGTAATAACTCCTCAAACAAATATTAAGTTATTAAAAGTACCTATTTGTTTAGATGAAAAAAATCAAATAACATTTGGAAGTAGAACAGCGCAATATAATTATTTTAATAGTTTACCAAAATTAGAATTTGATAGTTGTACTTATCAAAGAAAAGATAACTACATGGCAATTAATGAGGACGCCGACACTTTACAAGAATATAATTATTGTATGTACCAAAATAATCAATATGATGATAAATGGTTTTATGCTTTTATTACTGATATTTCATATCAAGGAAATAATGTAAGTTATGTAACAATTAAAACTGATGTTTACCAAACATGGCTTTTTGAGTGTAATTTTAAAAGAAGTTTTGTAGAAAGAGAACATACTAATAATGATACTATTGGTGCTAATACAATTCCGGAAAATGTAGAACTTGGTGAGTATATAAATGTAAGTGAACCTACTACAAGCAATATAGGTAATAATTCTTATATATGTTGCGCAATTGCTAAAAATGGATTAATTCCAGAGGGTGCTATAAATTCAGTAGGTAATTATAATGGCATTATAAGTGGACTAACATATCTTATTTTAAAAGATTTAAATAGCGTAGATAGTTTAATTTATCATTATACTAATACAACTTATGTAAGCGTTGATGATATAATATCATTTTTTATGATACCAGCTGAATTAGTACAAAGTAGTATTACATGGCTAACTATACCTAATACTCAAGGTGAATACGCTTATGTATCAACATCTACAAGTGCTAAATTAATGAATATTGTAAACATAAATGTACCTAGTGTAATAGGTAACAATTATACTCCAGTAAATAATAAGCTTCTAACTTATCCTTATAGATGTTTAGTAGCAAGTAATGGAACTGGTACTGATGTTGTTTATAATTATGAAGATTTTTTATACTTTAATGAAAGTCCAGTAGGTTTATGTAATTTTGATATATATGGTTCTTTATCACAGGGTTGTAGTATAAAATATATACCAAAAGATTATAAAGGCGTTTCATTAAATATAGATGAGGGATTAAATTGTGGTAAATTCCCAATAGGAAGTTGGACTAAAGATAGCTACAATGTATGGTTAAGACAAAATGCTGTAAACATGGGAATTAATAATTTAATTGGTGAAGCTAAAATAATAGGTGGTATTGGCTCACTTGCTTTAGGGCAACCTCTTTTAGGTGGTGGATTAATAGCAAGTGGTATTGAAGCTGTAAGTGATAGTGTAATTGAAAAATATAATCATAGGGCTATTCCTAATCAAATAGAGGGCAATATTAATTCTAGTGATATATTATTTTCTATGAAAAGACTAGGTATTACATTTTATCATAAATCAATTAAAAATGAATACGCTAGAGTAATTGATAATTACTTCTCTATGTTTGGATATAAGACTAATAGAGTAAAATTACCTAATTTAACTGGAAGAAGAAACTGGAATTATGTTAAAACTATTAACGCTAATGTAGAGGGTAATATACCTCAAAAAGATTTACAAGAAATTAAAAATATGTTTGATAAGGGTGTTACATTATGGCATAATCCTAGTACATTTTTAGATTATTCACAAAATAATGCTATAATATAAGTGAGGTGATATAATGAGTAAGAAAAATAAAAAAATAAAATCTAATAGTGTAGACTTCTTAAGTAGTTTATATTTAAATGAGCTTCAATATGTAGACTATATAGAACGTATTAAAAAGATATGTTTATCTATGTTTGAGTGGATTAATTTACCATCTAGTATGAACTCTAGATATCTAGAAGAGTGTTTATTCTATTTAGGACAAGCTAGTTTATTATATGATGATAAATATGGGTTTATTAATACTAAATGTACTAGTGATGGTAGAATTAATATCTATGGTTTACCTACTGATTTAACTTGCTATTCTTATGATTACCATACAACAAGAAGATTATACGTTGGTTTAAATGGTGATGAAAAACAAATTAATAAAGAAGCTATATTAGTAATGAATAATTATGAAAGAATACCAACTCTATCAACTTGTGAATTATTTGCTAAAAAATTAACTAATGCTGATTTAACAGCGTACATTAATATACAAAATCAAAAAACTCCAGTACTTATATTATGTAATGAAAATCAAAGATTAACACTAGAAAATATGTATTCTCAATATGAGGGTAATAGACCAGTTATATATGGTGATAGTGATAATCTAAATATTAACGCTATTAAATCTATTGATACTAAAGTACCATTTATAGCTGATAAAGTAATGGAGTATAAAAAAGAGATATGGAACGAACTTTTGACTTTTCTAGGTATTAATAATTTAATGCTAGAGAAAAAAGAAAGACTAGTAAGTGATGAAGCTAATTCAAATAATGAACTAATAAATATGAATTTACAAAGTTTTCTAATTCCTAGACAAGAAGCTTGTAAAAAATTTAATGAACTTTTTGGCTTAACTGGAACTGATAAAGAAATTAGTGTAAGGGTAAGAAGTGATTTATATAACACTATTAAAAAAGAATTATCTACTACAACTGATTTAATAAAGGGTGAGGTGCAAAATGGCTAAATATACTATTGAATTACGTAAAATTATAGATTTATATAGCAGAAGTGAAGTTGAAAGTTGGTTTAAAGATTATGAATTAAGTGATTATTTAACAACCGAACAAATAGCAACTATTAGTAATGCTAATGTATGGAGTAAAGATAAATTAGCAAAAAAGATAGTAGATAACTTCTACACTAGAGAGATAGCTTTTGAAACTCCAGCACTATTTGAATTAAAAGCTAAAGTAAAAATGAGTAATATTATGGATAAATATTTACCACTTATTTATACAAATAGTATAAGTTATAATCCACTTGAAGATATAAATGTAAATGCTAGTGAAAGTAGAACTATTAATAATACAAATACTAATAGTTTAACTTCTAATTCTACTTCATCAAATACAAATAGTGGAAGTGGTTTATTAGTAAATTCAAATACTCCTCAAGGACAAATTAGTAAAACTAATATTTTAAATGGTGAGTATGCAACTAATACTAGTGCTAATGAAAACACTAATACCTCAAGTATTACTGATACATCAACATCTAGTACTAATGGAACTAATAACACTACTGAAACATTAACTAAATCTAATAGTGGTAATAATAGAAGTAAACAAGAACTTTTATTAGAATATAGAAAAACTATTATAAATATAGATGAAATGATACTTAAAGAACTAAATGACTTATTTTTTGGTTTATGGTAAAATGAAAATAGAGGTGATAATATGTATAAATTAAATAAAAAATTTAATAAATTTATTTATGGTATTGGTGGTATACCAGCTACTTATTTAGAAAGTTTAAGTTATGAAGAACAATTATTATGGTTTTCAAAAAATTTAGATGAACTTATTAATAGTGTAAATTTATCCATGACTTATAATAATTATCAAGATTTAATATATGAATTTAATACTTTAGAAAAAGATGTTTTAAATGTTGGACAAAATATATACATAAATACATTAAATTGTTATGATTTATATATTGCTGAAATTAAAAACACTCCAAGTATCTACTATTATTCAAATGATACTGAAATAAAAAATAAACTTGCTACTGATGGATATATACAAATTGGTTATTATGTATTTAGACCAATAGAGGGTTATATTGATTTATCTAATTATGTAACTACTTCAAGTTTAAATAGTACTTTATCTAATTATGTAACTAATTCAAGTTTAAATAATACCTTAACTAATTATGAATTAAAATCTAATAAAGTAACTTCTTTATCAAGTGCAAGTACTGATAATGAATATCCTAGTGCTAAATGTGTATATGATATTATTGGTGATGTAGAAAGTTTATTAGGAGGTATATAGTATGAGTATAGCTTCACAAATACAAAGATTACAAAATGCTAAAGCAAGTATTAAAGAGTCTATTGAAAATAAAGGCGTAGAAGTACCTACAAACGCTTTATTAGATACATACCCTAATTACATAGATAATATATCTACTGGAATTACTATTCAAAATGGTAGAATAGAAAATTATAAAAGTTATAATGAAAATATACCTAGTGGTACTTTTGTTAAATTTAAAAGTTTAATAACTTCATCTAGTTTAAGAAGTTTAATTAATTCATCAAATTTTGTGTATTTTCAAAATATAATAAAAATGAGTGATAATAGAGCTGTAATAATTGGTTTATTTAATTCAAATTATTTATCTATTAATTTAGTTGAAATAAATGATAATAATATAAGATTTATAAACAAATTAGAATCAACATCTTATGCTGTTAGTAATTATATGCAACCTTTATGTGTAAAGTTAGATAATAATCATATTGCTTTTTGCTGGGATATAAATCCTACAAATATAAGAATTTATAGCATTGAAAATGATAATATAACACTTGTTTCATCATCAACTCAATCTATTAATGGTAAATGTAATAAAGATATAAATGTAATTGAAGATAATGATTATTATTATGTTATAACAAGTAGCGTACAAGCTGATAGTGTTACTGGTAATTTTCATGTATGCTTTAAAATAGATAAATCAACTTATCAAGTTACAAGTAAATATATGCTAAGTAGTGATGGCTGTGATTTATATGTTGGAAATAATACTCTTAAAAAAGATAATTATATGTATGAAATTAGAACTAATTATAGAACTCACTATACATATATAAGTGCTATTACAACTGATGGAACAACTTTAAGTGAAACACTAAACGAAATAATTCAACCTAGAGTCTATTTTGCTAAATTAATTGAAAGAAGAGGACGTTACTTTATAATTTATAGTACAACTGATGATTTTAGTAAATTAGAATATAAAGAATTATTATTAAATAACAACAATGTAAATGTTATTCAAAGTGGTGTTTTATTAGAAGATACATCATCAATATTTATAAACAACTATGTTACTTGTAGTAATATTGATACTGAAAATTTATTATTGTATAAAAAGGCAACAAATGGTGCTGTTTATACTAGAGTTATAAGTTTAATTAATAATGAGTTAGTACTTGGTGATGAAATAGCAATAAGTGAAACATCAATACCCGAAACTCCTAGCGCCCCACGTTATTATAGACAATACAACGCTATCAAATTAAATCAAAATATCTTAATAAGTTATATTGATAGTATAGGTATTTATAAAATAATTGATAATAAAGTAAATAGTGTTACTGGTGATGGCATTGTAGTAGAAAAAACAACAGGATTAATACAGGGTCTAACTAAAACCGATATAACTCCTAGTACAAGTGGTGAAGTATACGTACTAGACACTACAATATAAAAATGTTATAATTAACTTGTAATGATTTTACATAAATTATTACAAGTTTTTTCTTATTGTGATTTAGAGTATTTAAGTAAAAGTATGTTGTTTTATGTTACCAAAGCGAAGAGCTTATAAAACAATATTTCTAGTGGTATAGTGCTTTTACATACTCTAAACTCACTAAAAGTATGGTGATACTATGAATAATGATTTATGGTTTAGTTATCAAAAAGTATTATCTTATAATTCACTTATTAATGTAATAATTGGTGAAAGAGGAGTGGGAAAGACATTTGGCTTTAAAGAATACGCTATTAAACACTTCAAGAAAACTAAACATCAATTTGTATATTTAAGAAGATATGATAGTGATTTAAAAGAAAGCGTTGGAAATAGTGAAGATATGAAATTTTTTGAACAAGTAAGAAAAATATTTCCAAATGACAAATTTAATATCAAAAAATCTAAAAAGATAATTAAACTATATATTAATGATGAAGTGTGCGGATACGCATTTCCCTTAAGTGCTAGTGATAGTGTTAAATCGGTAAGTTTTGAAGATGTAGACTTAATATGTTATGATGAATTTCAACTTAAAGAGGGCAGTAATCAAAGATACCTAAATAATGAAGTAGAAGCTTTACTAGATGTAATAGAAACAATAGGAAGATTAAGAGATAATTTAAGAGTTTTCCTACTTGGAAATGCTATTACAATTACTTCACCAATATTTAATTATTTTGATTTAAATTTACCATACAATACAAATATAAAAACTTTTAAAGATGGTTTAATTCTAGTATGCTATATTAAAAATGAAAAGTATAGAGAAGTTAAAAAGTCTACTCGTTTTGGTAAATTAATTGATAATACTAGATATGGCAAATATGCTATTGATAATGAGTTTTTAAGTGATAGTAAATCATTTATAGGTAAAAAAACTAAAAATGTGAGATATTACTTTACTCTTATACTAGATGGCAAAAAGTATGGAATATGGCGTGATTTTAAAGACTATAATATGTTTATTAGTGAAAATATTGAACCTAATTGTAATATTATATTTGCATTAACTGATTTTGACCATAACGAAAATACTATGTTGGTAAAATCTAGAACTAATCCATATATAAAAAATATATTCAACTATTATAAGGTTGGTAAATTATATTTTGAAAGTCAAAAAATAAAAAATACATTTAGAGATAATATGTTACGTTACATGAGCTAATAACATCAATTCACATAAAAATTTAAAATGTCATTTTATCATTTGTGTTTCTTTTCATATATTCTTATATTTTTCTATATATTATTCTTTTTTATTGTTTACTTGTTTTGTTTGGTGAATTGGTGTTATATAGATAAATGACTTGCACTTTTTTGCAAGTCTTTTTTCATGGTGATAGCTTGGTACTGGTATTAGGTAGGTTGGTACTGGTGAGTGGTGAGTGGTGAGTGGGTTGACATGGTGAGTGGGTGGTATTCACAACTTGACGTGCTAGAGTTGGTGGATAGTCGGTTAACATAACTTGACGTGCTAGGGTTGACATGATTTACACTAGGTTAGCATTAGTTGACGTGCTAGAGTTGGTATTTACATGACTTGACATACGTTATAAAAGTTGACGCTAGTTGACACAACTTTACGTTTTGTTGGGGTACTTTACACTATTTGACACTTTTTTTCCTTTTTAAAATGGG
>AUXO012175485.1_pt1 | contig 15311 bp, 16 predicted proteins | sample 768731 | NCBI WGS metagenome assembly AUXO01 (sample SAMN02715735, study PRJNA202380) | gut metagenome | biome: sheep rumen | host: Ovis aries | place: New Zealand: Palmerston North
TGGAACAACTGCGAGAAACCTATCGAAATCGAGGAGAAAGAGTTTGACTACGCTATTACCGTAACAAACGCTCCTGTTTGCGGTGAGGCAGTTTTGGCTATCGTTGGTGGTTATGAGGCTTGCGGTTGGACTGTTGCTAATGCTGTTGCAGTAGAAAACGGTGCAGCTGCTCTTCACGCTAAGAACACCGACGAGTTCAAGTTCTTGGATAAATCGGTAGGCGACTGGTCCAACGAAGTAATCGGCTTTGCTCAAATTTCATTCTACAAAGCTGATATCGCTGATGGCGAAGAGGATGGTAAGATTGCTATCGACCTCGCTGACACTCATTTTGCTGCCTGCGAAGAGCAAGGTATCGAGAACGTTGTTCTGACCGAGAAGGCTCAGAAAGTAGTTGTTGACGGCGTCCTCTACATCGTTCGTGACAACAAGATGTTCAACCTCCAAGGTGCACAAGTTCGTTAATCAACGACTTACACACAAAAGAATAGGGACGCTTCGGCGCCCCTATTTCTTTTCCTCTAACCTCTAATCCTCTAACCTCTAATCCTTTAATACGAATTTACCCTTCCAGCCCTTCTTTAATATAAATGTACATTGTCCGGCAAAAGCATGCATCTTCGGTTCTACAAAACTGTCTAAACAAGCCGCATCGCCATTAGCGGCTGCCACAAAACCTTCGCCTTCATAGCTTATCAAGTTATTCGCCTTCGGACATAAGTTACCGTCTTTATCAACTACCTTTACCGTCATATAGCAAAGTTCCTCCGGATTCTCACTTTCATTCGCCCAGATAACTTCCAAATGATCCGGCTCTCCTGCTGTTTTAATCGTCTCGCGTGCAGCTTCTTTTCCGTTCTCATCATAGGCTACAACGGTGATCTCTCCTGCTTCATATGGCACATCAAACCACATCAAGCGATAACGCGGCAATAACTCCGGTCTCGGCGCAGAACCCCATTCCGGCACTTCAAACTCGCCCACTTTAGGCATTCGGCTCACGCCTTCGATAATCTCGCCTTTTGCTAAGCGTTCCAATTCCTCCTTCGTCGCAAAACGCAGTTTGCCGTAACTCTTCCCGTTCACAAACAACTCCGCACTCGGATAACTGGTATAACAGAATACAGGCACTAAATCGCCTTCTTCCCAATTCCAATGAGGCAGCACGTGCAAAGTCGCCTCTTTCTTATTCCATTGGCTGCGATACAGATAATACCGATCCTTCGGTAGCGAAGCCAAATCAATAATACCAAAATAACTGCTATGACTCGGCCAAGCGTCCGTATCATAAGGCGAAGGCTCACCTAAATAGTCAAATCCTGTCCAAACAAACTGACCCAAAGTCCAGTTATAATCGTCCTGCAACTGAAAATCCTGTTCAGGCAACCCCGACCATGCGCAATATTCTACATCATAACCCGAAGACTGATTGTCAGAATAGAGTTTGTCCGGCTGAATTATCGCAGGTGTCTTGTATACGCCTCGACTCGAAACGGTGCTGGCTGTCTCCGAACCCAAAATCATCTTTTGCGGTAAGTTCTCGTACCCCTCGATATAGCGACTCGTACGATAATTGAAACCCGGCAATTCTACAGCAGCGCCAAATCCGTTATGAATCACGTACATCGCCTGATCCATTCCGTTCGTTACAGGTCGGGTAGGGTCTAATTCATGGAACAGCGCCTGCAGTTTTGTCACGATTTCAATACCATCTGGCAGCACTTGGTTCCACACCTCATTACCGCTACTCCACAACATCACACACGCGTTATTGCGATAGTGCTTCACCATATTGCTGATGTCCCATTTCCACCACTCGTTGAACTCCACACTGTAATCATTCTCCGTCTTGCCCCAGTTCCATACATCGAACGGCTCGACCATCATCATCATGCCCATTTCATCGCATAGCTCTACCAACTCCGGTGCCGGCATGTTATGACTCGTGCGAATAGCATCGCAACCCATATCCTGCAACATCTTGATTTGATGCCTTAATGCGTCTTTATGAATCGCTGCACCTAACGGGCCTAAGTCATGGTGATTACATACACCCTTAAATTTCCGTGTTTCTCCGTTTAACTGAAATCCACCTTCCGGCGTGTAGCTGATGCTGCGAATACCAAAACGTGTCTCTACTTCATCCACCACCTCTTCGCCTTTCAGCACCCGCGTTCTCGCAGTATATAAATTCGGACTCTCCGGACTCCATAACTGTGGATTTAACACTTCCGCTACGCTCTGCTGTCCTTCTGCAGTAGCCACCACTCCGCCCTTAAACAGTATATCGGTCTGTACTCTGTACTCTGTATTCTGTGTTCCAATAGGCTCCACTCCGTCCTGCAAATCCACGTCTATCGTTACTTGTGCGAACTCTTTGCTGATTTTCGGGGTGCGAATGAGCACACCGAATGTCGGTATATGAATCGGATTCGTTTCTACAAGGTGCACGTTTCGATACAATCCTGCACCCGGATACCAGCGACTCTGCTGCGGTTTGTTCTCCAAGAACACATCGATATCCACGCTGTCGCCTGTAATCAACCCCGGCAGGATGTAGCAGTCAAACGTGTTATATCCGTACGGCCAATATACCACCTCTTCGCCGTTGACATATACATCCGCATGACTCATCGCTCCGTCAAAAACCAAGGTGTAGAACTTATCCTTCTTCACCGCTACACGTGTCTTATAATGCCCTTTCCCCATCCATGGCAAGCCTCCGCTACGACCTGTCTTCCAGGTCGGTTCTTTCTCTCCGTTCTGTACAACAATCACTTCTTGCAGATCGTTCGCCCTGTCAAAAGGACCGCTGATCGCCCAGTCATGCGGAATAGTGACGTTCTCCCATTGCGGGTTCTCTGTCGTGTCTTGTGTGAACTGCCATTCGCGCAACAACGTGTCCGTACGAACCGGTTGCTTTGACGTGCAGGCATAAAACACCATGCTACTAATCAGCAGCATGGTATAAATACTTTTTCTCATAAGAATCGATATTCGGTTGTTTCGTCAAATTGCTCGCCCGGCAACAATACCACATTCGGGAAATCATCATGATGCACACTATCCGGCCAAGACTGAGCCTCAAGGCAAACAGCATGCTGGATATCATACATCGTGCCGCTCTTTCCTTCGTTTTGCTCAATGAAGTTACCTGTATAGACCTGCAAACCCTTCAGCGTTGTCCAGCACTCCATTGTTCGTCCGTCGGCCTGGAGAGTAGCAGCGTGACGCAGTTCCTTCGGCGCATCGCCGGCACACAGGCACCAGTTATTGTCAATGCCTCGCCAGGGTTCGAAGAACTTGTCGTGAATTCGGTCTCCTAAACGGGTAGGTTTCCGAAAATCCATCGGGGTACCTTCTACCGATTTAATCTCACCGGTCGGACAGGTCCATTCATCGAAGGGCGTATACTTATCCGCATTCACTTGCAGTACATGCTCATCTACGCGACCACTTGCTTCACCCGCTAAGTTAAAATACGCATGGTTGGTGAATGCCGCCAAAGTCGGCTTGTCCGTCTTCGCTTCATAATGAATACGCAGCGTATTGTCTTTGGTTGCCGTATAGGTGACCCAAAGATCCAAGTTGCCGGGATAGCCTTCTTCTCCGTCTTTGGAGCGATAGTGCAACGTGATCTCGAACGGACTTTGTGCCGTCACGTCCCATATCTTCGCATTGAAACCCTCCAATCCTCCATGCAGACTGTTGGGACCGTTATTGATAGGGAGTTTATAAACTTTCAACTTCCCATTTTCATCTTTCAACTCAAAGACTCCGTCTTTGATACGGTTGGCTACACGCCCGCAGATAGCGTTGAAATACGTCTCTTTTGTCTTCCATTCTTCTGCGGTCTTAAATCCCAACACAACGTCTTTGACTTCCCCGTTGCGGTTGGCTACGAGCAGTTTGGTGATCTTTGCGCCGAGATTGGAAATCTCCACTTTCAATCCCCCGCTGCTCTTGATGGTATAAAATTGAATTGCTTTCATCCTTTCACTTTTCACCTTTCACCTTTCACCTTTCACTCGAGTCTCATCACTCCATCGCCGATCTCTGCTACGTAGAAGTCCGCTTTCAATCCGGTCTTCTCTTCGTATTCTTTGCCTACGAAGGCTTTAAACTCCTCGATGGCTTCGTCCTTAACGAGACTAACGGTACAGCCTCCGAAACCACCTCCGGTCATTCGGCTACCGAGCACACCTTCTACCTGCCATGCCGCTTCAGCTAAGGTGTCCAACTCTTTGCCGGTTACTTCATAGTCATCGCGCAGCGATACATGGCTCGCAGTCATTAACTCACCGAAATATGCAATTTCGCCTTTCTTCAACGCCTCTACAGCAGCAGCTGTACGAGCTACCTCGCCTACCACGTGACGCGCGCGTTTCTTGGCTATCGGATCGGTAATAGCTCCTTCTACGTCTTTCCAGTCTTCCGGTGTCAGTTCTGCCAAGAACTTAATCGGTTTCACTTTACAAATCTGCTCCACGGCCGTCTTGCACTGACGAACGCGGTCGTTGTATGCACCGCTGTCCAAGTGGTGAGGACTATGGGTGTTCGTGATCACTACTTTGATGCCCTCTAACTTCACCGGCACATGCTCGAACTCCCGTGTGTCGCAGTTCAGATAAATCGCATGGTCTTTCTTTCCTTGCGCCGAAGCAAACTGGTCCATCACACCGCACATAACGCCTGCGTACTCATGCTCGCAAGCCTGACCAATCAAAGCCAACTCCGTACGATATTTCTTATCATCGTTGTAGCCGCATGGATATCCGCCTCGGTCGCTGACCGCCATTTCTTCCGTAAAGGCACGTGCGGTCACAACTTCCATCGCCGCACTACTGCTCAAACCCGCACCGGCCGGCACGTTCCCAAAATACAACAGGTCATAGCCGCTCTCTAACTTTGCCTCTGGATGACGACGCTTAATGATATCGATGCAACCTAATGCATAATTGCACCAAGCGCGGTCCGGCTGAGGCTTAATCGCATCAATAGCAATTTCATATACCTGCGGCATGTTTAACGAACGGAAACGAAGCACCTTGTCTGCATTCTTTCCGATCAACAACCATGCGCCAAAACTCAATGCACACGGAAAAACACATCCGCCGTTGTAATCGGTGTGTTCGCCAATCAGGTTAACTCGTCCCGGAGAGAAGAAAACTTTCTCTGCTTTTTTGCCATAAGCTTGCTCAAAAGCAGCTTTCATTTCTGTGGTTGTCATAGTAGTATATATATTAAGATATGATATTAAATTTGCGCGCAAAGTTACAAAAAAATATGCAAATACGCAAGAAAAAAACTGTTTTATGCTGTAAAACATAAAAAATCTATTGCATATATCGTAAAAAAGTTGTAATTTTGCGCAAAATTATTGAAAAACGTCTAATATCATAAAAAATTAATACTATGAACGGCTTGGAAATTGCACTCTATGCATTATTATTCGTCATTATCGGATTAATGCTTGTTTCGTTCTTCTTAGTTTGGCAGTGGTTTGATGCTCGCGACAGACTTAAAGTGGTGCGTGAGGTGACGCGTGAGCAAACAATCCATGCAATTAGACACTCCCACAATCGCTGTCGTATCCTTTTATGGATCGGTATCTTGCTGGCTGCTGCCTATGTGTTCATCCCGCTTACCTTGCAGGATTATTATTCTACACTCGTCTATCCGGGTGTGGTCATCATTGCGGATCTGTTGATTCTCTTCGGTCTTCGCGCGAAGGCAAAAGAGTATGTGGCTGCGATTGATGAGTACGTGAATGCGAACGAGGAGCACGTGCGTGAGGCGATTGCTGAGCGTGCACGCATGCGCGATGAGTGGCGCAAAGAGGCTCCGGTCCTCAACCCGCAGGCTAAGGCTGTGATCCAGGAGACGCTGGGCGATAATTATGAGACCTGGTACCAGCATGATATCCTCGTCGGACGTAATGTGCTTGCCAATAAAGAGCTCGGTTTGCTCTATGCGCAAGGTGTCATCATTCCGTTCTCCGAGATCATGGAGGTGCGTCAAGGCCGTAAGGACCTCAAGCTCGTTACATCCAATTCGATGAACCCCTTCATCACCATCGATTTCGGTGCGCTGCCTATCAATCCTGAGACGGGTAATAAGTACAAAGATGAGATAGCAGAGAAGATCGAAGCAATCATTCCATAAAAAAAAGAGGCACACGCCTCTTTTTTTTGTCTGTACTCTGTATTCTGTCAGGCCGTAGGCCGGTCTGTGTTCTTAGTAACTCTCTTCCGTATTCGGGAAACTGCTGTCCTTCACGGCTGCCACGTACGTTCCGACAGCCCCTTTCACTTCTTCCGCTAAGTTAGCGAAATGACGAAGGAACTTCGGTTTAAATCCTTCGGTGAGACCTAACATATCGTGCAGTACCAGTACCTGACCGTCGCACGCATTGCCGGCTCCGATACCTATCACCGGACAACTGACGCTCTCTGTCACTTTCTTCGCCAAAGCGGCAGGGATCTTCTCTAATACGATACTGAAGCACCCGGCTTCGTCTAATAACTTCGCGTCGTGCAGCAGCTTTGCTGCTTCTGCTTCTTCTTTGGCGCGCAGACCGTAGCCGCCGAACTGGTTTACGCTCTGCGGGGTCAAACCCAAATGACCCATTACCGGCACACCGGCTTGAACCATATGACGGATAGCCGGCAGGATCTCTTCACCGCCTTCTAACTTAACCGCGTCGCACCCGCTCTCCTTGAGGATCTTAATGGCGTTTCGTACCGCATCTTCTTCGCTCACTTGGTAACTTCCAAAAGGCATGTCGCAAACTACCAACGCGTGCTTAGCTGCGCGAACAACTCCCTTCGTTAAAAAAATCATTTCCTCTACCGTGATAGGTAACGTGTATTGGTTGCCGCATACCACATTGCTGGCACTGTCGCCTACCAAAATAACATCCACCCCGGCTTCATCCACCAAATTGGCCAAAGTGAAATCATAACTTGTTAACATGGCGATCTTCTCGCCTTCAGCCTTCATCTGACGAAGTTTGGCCGTCGTCATTCGGCTATTCTGTACATGAACAGACATATCAATTTCAAATTTTAAATTTCAAATTTCAAATATCATTTCTTCAAAATGATGTATATGATCACCGGCGCACCGAAGAGTGCACTCACGGTGGAGATAGGCAGCGGGTAGGTGAATAGCGAGCAAAGCACATCGCATATCAGCAGCAGGCACGCACCAATCAGTACCGAAGCCGGCATCGTGATACGGTGATTAGAGGAGCGGAAAAGTCCGCGTGCGATATGCGGTACTGCTACGCCGATGAACGCAATCGGACCACAGAAAGCCGTAACGCCACCCGCTAATAAACCGGTCGCTAACACTATGTATAAACGCGTGCGACTCACGTGAATGCCCAATCCCCGTGCATAGTCTTCGCCTAACAGCAGTCCGTTGAGAGGCTTCAATGCCAGTAGCACAAAGAGCGTTCCAATCAGCAGAATAGGAACTAAAAGTTGCATATCGCTCCAACTGACGCTACTTAGGCTTCCTAACGTCCACACAATAAATAACTTCAACGCATCCGGATTGGCGAAGTTCTGCAGCAGACTCACCAACGCTCCCGCTATCGAACCAAACATCATACCTACGATCAACAGACTGACGTTGTTCTTCACTCGTCGACTCACAGCCAGCACCAACAGCAGTACCAGACTGGCTCCGAAACAGGCGGCAACAGGCATCAGTACTTGTGTACTGAAACTCGACAGTTGTCCACATAGGATCGTACTGCACATCGTCAGAAACGCAACACCCAAACTGGCGCCCGAAGAGACACCTAAGGTGTACGGACCTGCTAAAGGGTTACGAAACAGCGTCTGCATCATAAGACCCGAAACAGACAACGCACCGCCCGCCAAAATGGCTGTAATAGCCTTCGGCAAACGAATAGAGTGCATGATCTGCTGCTCCATCACGGACAACTCTCCCCAAGGCCATAACCAGATACTGCCGCTGCATACATCCAAGCCAAAAAGCAGCACCAGTCCCACTGTCAAAACCCCGAATAATACGGCATTGCGTTTCATGCTGCAAAATTACTGCTTTTTTTTGATATACGCAAAAAAATCATCAAAAATTTGCGTATGTGCTTTTTTTGTAGTACCTTTGCGCCATAATTCGTAATAATATGGAAAAACAAGAACTTCGTAAGCTTATTGCTATTTGGTTTGAAGAAGATATCCGCGATGGTGACCACACCTCGCTTAGTTGTATTCCGCCTACCCAGTTGGGTTGCCAGCAGCTCATCATCAAAGATACGGGCGTGCTGGCCGGTGTAGAGGTGGCAAAAGAGATTATCAATTATTTTGACCCCGAGTGCCGTTTTGAGCAGTTCCTGCATGACGGCGATCATGTGAAGCCGGGGGATATCGCTTTTAAGGTGTACGGAAAGGAACTGAGTCTGCTGCAGATAGAGCGCACGATGCTCAATATCATGCAGCGTATGTCCGGCGTAGCTACTACGGCTGATAAGTACCAGCGTCTGATTGCCGACACCGGTTGCCATGTGCTCGATACCCGCAAGACCACGCCCGGCCTGCGCTATCTGGAGAAAGAAGCAGTAGCCTTAGGCGGCGGTATGAACCATCGTATCGGACTCTTCGATATGATTCTCTTGAAAGATAACCACGTGGACTTCGCCGGTGGTATCACCAACGCCCTCACGCGTGCACGCGAATATTGTAAGGAGAAGGGAAAGAACCTGAAGATAGAAATCGAAGTGCGTAATTTCGATGAGATCAACGAAGCACTCGCAACGAATATTCCCGATCGTATCATGCTCGATAACTTCACGCCTCAGAAGACCAAAGAGGCGGTGGATCTCATCCGCGCATGGGAGAAGAAAGCCGGTCGGCATATGGAGATCGAGTCCTCCGGAGGTATCACGATCGATACCATTCGCGATTATGCGCTGCAAGGCGTAGACTTCGTTTCTGTAGGTGCGCTCACCCATAGTTACAAGAGTCTCGACATGAGTTTTAAAGCCGTGAAATGAAAACCAGTGGATTAGCGTTCATCCACTAACATTTGGCAGTTCTTGCAATCGAAAGTCAGTTTGAGTACCTTCCCGGTACGAAGACGCAGATAACGCGGTTCCTTATCCTTCGGATAGGGAGCCGTTTTTCTACAATGCCCGAGTTCAAACAGCAGGCAGTACTTGCAGGTCATTAAATGATCGTATTGCGTCTCCATTCGTTCAAAACACTGATAGGTATAAAATACGGTGCACTCTCGATACGAATCTCGCGAGCGATATAGGGTGTGTCACCCAGTTTGCTCAACTGCGTGCGAATAGTATTCAACGCTTTCTCCGCATTCTTGGCCGGCTCGTGCGGATAACTGAATACGGAATGCTGAAAACTGAAATCTGAACGATAGCTCAATTCAAAACCCTCTTCTGTCTCGCTTAAAACAATATCTACTGGTATACGTCGTTCGCTTTTCAGACTCTTCGTGAACTCCATATCAAGGTTTCTAAACAGTTCTCTTCCCTTTAGGGAGGAGATAGAGACAGGCTCTTTGTTGATCTTCACGATATTGCCTTCTACGCCGTTCACATTAAAGCCTTCGCTACCTATGGTCAGTCCGTCTCCGTTATGCAGCACAACTCCTTTCTTTAGTCTCACGCGCAGCGTATTACCGTGTGCCTCGACCACTTCTCCGATATACTCACCGGTTGATTTAGGAGTTTCCCAATTGGCCATCGGTCGTGTCCTGCCGTGTAAGAAATACTCCGTTGCACCTCTGTGAAACGTCTTCTCCGGATTCGGTGTGAAACTGCGCGTGTAAATCGGTCTGTACTCTGTACTCTGTATTCTGTCAGCGTAGCGGTCTAATTTCTCCCTATAATACGCCGTGATATTCGTTACGTACTCTGCGTCTTTGAGTCGGCCCTCTATCTTAAAGGTCGTCACACCCGCATCAATCAGTTCCTGCAGATACGCACTTCGGTCCATGTCTTGCAGCGAGAGCAGGTAACGTTGATGAATCGGTTCCCCCTGATCATCCCTCACTTCATTCATCGATTCGTCCAACAGGTCATACGCCATGCGGCAGTACTGCGCACACGCACCTCTGTTGGCGCTACGGCCGGATAACACCTCCGATATATAACACCTACCGGAATAGCAGACACATAGTGCCCCGTGAACAAAGGCTTCTAACTCGATATCCGGCACGGCTTCGTGAATAGCCCGTATCTCGTCTATACTCAGTTCGCGGGCTAAGACCACACGCTTGAAACCCTTGTCGCGTAAGAAAGCTACCTGCTCCGGAGTGCGGTTGTCGCACTGTGTCGAAGCATGTAAACGAATAGGGGGAAGGTCAAAATCCAAGAGATGAAGGTCCTGTATGATCAATGCATCCACACCGATGGCATAGAGTTGATGAATCATTTCAACCGCTTTCGGATACTCGTCCTCATGGAGTAGGGTGTTGACTGTCACGAGCACCTGCACACCATAACGATGCGCATAACGAACAACCTCGGCCAGGTCCTCAATGCTGTTCCCTGCCGCCTGCCGCGCACCATAAGCCGGAGCACCGATATAGATCGCATCAGCCCCCGCTTGAATAGCCGCAATAGCTACTTCTTTGTCGCGAGCCGGAGCGAGGAGGCTAAGCGATACATCACGATGCCTGCCGTCACACTTACGTTCATCGAGTGCTTTGTTCCGTATTGAGGTATCTCTATGCATTGACTGCAATGATCTATTACTTCTTGTTGTACGCCGAACACTTCGTGCCCTAAAATAACGGCGATCTTCTGATTACTGAATCCTGAATCCTGAATACTGAATGCCGCCTCCTCCAATGTGATTGAGTCATGTGCCTGCTCCACGGCGTAAACGGTGTATCCTTCCTCTTGCAGCGCCTTAACCGCGTCTAAGGTCTCCTTGTAATACTGCCATTCTACGCTCTCTTCGGCTCCTAAAGCTGTCTTATGAATCTCTTGATTCGGGGGACAACAGCAAATCCCGCAGAGCACAACTCGTTCAATACGCATCGCGTCTGCTGTACGAAAGACCGCACCTACGTTATGTTGACTCCGTACGTTATCCAAAACCACTACGAAGGGCAGTTTGTCAGCCTCGCGGTATTGGTCGATGTTCATGCGACCCATTTCAGCGGTCGTCAGTTTTGTATTCATAGCGAGAAAGGAAAATGAACGTGCAGCACACGTTGCTCTTCGTCTATTTCCAGAATAAAATCTTCATGCAAGGGCACCATACGACCATCGCTCAAGGTAGCTAAGGTGTTGATCGTGCTCTCGTCAATGTAATCAATTGTTCCTACCGTTCCGGTTTCCGCATCTTCGATCGTATAGCCCACTAAGTCCTGCCAGGTCAACAACCCGTCCTCTTCTTCCTGTATGTCACTTCGTTTTACCCAAATCTCTTCTCCCATCAAGGATGCAATTTCTTCCGAACGAAAAGGTACGAATAACCCGTCCCGCTGCACAAAGATAAACTTCGGCAGGTCTCTGTTGTGGGTTCGTTTCAAGTAACCCAGTGATATCAATTCTGTTTTATCCATCAATTACCAATCACCAATCACCTCTGTGTAATAGTCAGTTTGCCGTCTGAATTGATGATGTTCAGTCGCCGTAAGGTCTCATGGGCGATACCCTTGGTCGGAACGGCTGTGCCGGATCCTAAGTCATATTGTTCGCCGCATTCCGGACAAACGGCATATATTCCGTCTATATCGCAGGGTACACGTTTACTGATACTGGCGCAGTGGGGACAAGCCATGTCATAGGTGACAAAACCGCTGAGGCTCACAAACACAATGACGCCGCCATACCCGCAAGCATCCGTCGCTCCCAGAGGAATGACGTACTTGCCGTCCAGAAAATAGCCGTCTCGGTTTACAAGCACATAGGACCCGAAATTGGTCGGTTGAAAATGCACGAACTGACCCACACGCGTATCAATCACGACGTGCACGCGGTACGCCGGTACACTGCTCGAGTTGTTGGTTCCTTCGCAAGAAACGAACAGAAGCACCGCCAATATGCAAAATATCAGTTGCCGGTAACGCTGCATATATGAACCGTGTAAATCAGCGTGGAGTAGGGCGGGATATAGGTTTGTGTTCCCTCTGTGCCGTATCCTTCAGCATCGTTGTATTCATCCGAATCGTACTTCGAGGAGTCGTATCCTAAATACGCCGGGATATACAACTCTATGTCGCCGTTGTTATGAATCTTATGACAACCTTCTGCAAAACCCGGAATGACACTACTCAGACTCAGCGCTACGCCGTTGTAAGAATCTACGGTATAACCGTTGATCAGTTTCAACGTATAGTCGCAAACAATTGTACTGGTCGTGTTGGGTTGCGCATCCTGCGGCGTCGGGTCGGCAATGATCTTATACTGCAAACCCGTGGATGTAACCACTACACCCGGCTGTGTCTTGTTGTTCTCCAACCACATCTCATTCTGGGTCTTCCAATCGATCCATTTATTCTCCTTGCACCCTGTCAAAAGAGCCATGAGTACCAGTACGGTGAATAAACCTTTCACCTTTAACCTTTCACCTTTCACCTTCATTTCGCAATCCATAATTCGGGATTAACTACGTTTTTATCTTTATATACTTGAAAATACAGTTCTGTTTTCTGGTCTTGTTCGGCGTCAGTAAAAATCGTTCCGATATACTGTTTCGCTTCTACTTTATCGCCTTGTTTGACGCTCAGCTTACTGAGGTTCGAATAAACGGTGCGGTAGTTACCGTGCTGTACGATCACGGCGTATGTGCCGGCTACCATGAAGCAACTCGTCACTTCGCCTTTATACACTGCCCGTGCCTTGGTGCCTGCGACGGTCTGGATGTATATTCCTTTGTTGTCTATCGTCACTTGCGAATAGACAGGGTGCTGCTGTTTACCGAAATGACCGCTGATCATTCCTTTCTCTACCGGCCAGGGTAAACGACCTTTGTTCGCTTCAAAACCACCGGCTATCAACTGTTGCTCTTTGGTCAGCGTAGTCTTCGAGGCTTTTTCAGCCTGTTGACGTACCATCTCGTCGATCTTCTTATTCAGGTCCGCCGCTTTCTTCTGTTGTTTCTTCAGCTTCGTACTCAGATCTTTCTCTTTGCTCTTCAACTGTGTCAACATCGATTGCTGTTTACGCTCGTCGCGTTGCAGGTTTGCTTGTTCGCGTTTGCGCGTACTGAGGGCCGTCTCTTTATCGCTCTTGTTCGCTTTCAGCAATGCATTCTGGGTGTCTATCTCTGCTTGTGTTGACTCGATACGCTTCACTTGCTCTTGCCGGAAATGCGCGAACTCCTGCATGTAGCGCGCGCGACGCACTAACTGCTGAAAATTCTCGCTACTGAGCACAAACAGCAAGGGCGACTGTTGCAGACGAGCGAAGTGCGTCTGACGAACAAACTGCGCGTAGTCCAGTTTGTACCCCTCTAAGATGTGTTGCAGCGAGTCGCGACGGCCGCTGAGTTGGACCATCTCACGATTGAGAGCAATAATCTCATTGTCGAGCGTCGAGATCAGCCTCCGTTGGTTCTTGATGTTCTGATTCAGCAGATTCAACTTATTCAGCGTAGCGCTCTCGTCGCGCTTGGTCTGACTGAGCATTTTGTTCGTCTGCTCAATCTCCTGCTGCAGCTGCTTCTGCTTCTTCTGCAGGTCCTTGACGCTTTCGGCATGAATCGGACAGAGGAAGATAGCCAACGTCCCAATCACCAACAGTCGTATGTGTATCCGGGTTTTCATAACCATCTCTCGAGTTCTATCTTCATGTATTTATCCAACCGTAACCGATTTGCCTTAACGGGCACATCCAGTTTGCGTGGAGTGTACGTGATCTGAATATCAATCGGTACGTCTTCGCCGTACAGGTATTGCAGGTGTGCGTTCTCCGGCCCCGTAGGCAGTTCGGCTGTACAGATCTGCTGCAGAATAGCCCAACTCATTTTCGGCGTTAGGCGGTGGTTAACGGCCTCGAAACTGGCGGTGGCATAGCGCCCGTGCACTTTGTCGATCGCGATCAACTCCGTAGGCGTGGCCTCTAAACGAACCATCTCGATCCCTAACATCGGCATCACGCTGATGACAATTATCGAGTCGCGTACGGTCTGCATGATCACGTTTGCGGAAACCTGTTCGCTCTTGGTGGTTACCGTCACTTTAGCTCCTTGAATGACACAGGTGTGCCATGCCGGCGTTTCCTCTACCGGTATGGCGGACTTTGTTGCTTTCTTACTTACTCCGCAGCCGACAAGCAACAAGCAACTACTTATTAATACTATCGATATGTTTTTGAATCTCATCTCTTGTCTTACTGGATGAATCAACATTATACAATGCGCGTCCCAGATAGAAGAGCGCTAAGTCATCTTGTCCCTGCATGTGGAGAATCCAACCGTAGGTGTCCAGATAAACCGGGTTATATGGTTCCTCTTTGATGGTGATAGCGCTCATCCGTTCTGCTTTTTTAAGATCGCCCTTATGCGTTGCCAAATGATATGCGTAGTTGTTCATTACCATCAAGTTATGCGGGTCGAGAGCCAGAATGCGCTCGTACATCGCGTAGAGTTCTTTGATCTTCGCGCCGGTTTGCTCCATCAGTTCCAAGCGGAAAAGCAAGAACCGCACATCATTCGGGTCGATTTCCAAATAGGTATCTACGGCTTGGATGGCTTTCTTGGGCTTGTTCCACATCGCGTAGATGCGGTAACGCGTGAGGGCGCTGTAGGCATCGTATCCTGTGACGCGGTCTAACTCATCCTGTATCGCCAGCGCTTTCTTCCATTCGCCCACATGCACGTACGCGCTCAACATCGTGTTCAGCAGACTCTGCTCCACTTTTTTCTTCTTATCCCCGCCTTTCTGCACCTGATAGGCTTTCTCCAGCACTCGTATACCCGCTTGGTTCATCTCTGCATCGTCCTTACTCAATAGAAGACGACTGTACTGATACCATTGGTCATAGGGGTCGGCCTCGAAGGCTTCCTGAAAAGTCTTCAAAGCGCGGTTCTCTTGTCCCATACCTTGATAAATCAATCCCAGAAACGTCAGTGTGTGACCGTCATTGGGCTTAATTGCACGACAGAACTCCAGCAAAGCCAGCGCTTCGTCGTACTGCTCTTTCTCAATCGCCTGCCGCGCAGCGTACCAGTAGTACGTGAACTGCTGCTCCTGCTCCGTCGTGATCGTTTCTTTCTTCCCCTCGTTTTGAGCATACGTGGGAACAAAGAACAAACAACCAAGCAAAAGGACTAATATGTTACGATAAATCTTCAATTTTCAAT
>AUXO014602494.1_pt1 | contig 15311 bp, 14 predicted proteins | sample 768731 | NCBI WGS metagenome assembly AUXO01 (sample SAMN02715735, study PRJNA202380) | gut metagenome | biome: sheep rumen | host: Ovis aries | place: New Zealand: Palmerston North
GTCTGTGTCGGATGCTGATGACCGCCGTCACCTGCGTTGATCACGGGAATGGAAGATTTCAGGGAAGCAACGAACGGGGCGCCTTCTTTCGGATGGCGCATTGCACAGATGTCTGCATAACAGGAAATCATCCGGATCGTGTCTGAAACGCTCTCACCTTTGGCGGCAGAGCTGGAGTTGGCTGATGAAAAACCGAGTACATGACCGCCCAGATGATACATTGCAGCTTCGAAGCTCAGCCGGGTGCGTGTGCTGGGTTCGTAGAAACAAGTAGCAAGAGTTTTTCGATCGCATGCATGAGCGTACTTGTCAGGATTGCGCTCAATGTCCCCGGCCAGATCGATCAGAGACTGGATTTCCTCGACCGTCAGGTCCATGGGATTCATAAGGTGACGTGGCATAAAATCCTCCTTTGTGAATAATGTTGTGTAATCCTGAATGTTATCTTATCCTTTATGAGGGGAAAGTCAAGGAAAATTTTGCGGGGGATAACCGGTGTAAATGATAAAGAAAGCAGCATAAACCCTATCGTTTTCCATGTTTTGATGATTTTGACTTTGTTCCTGGTTTTTGAGATCCTGATCGTGTTTTCGGTTTATGAGATCCTGACCGTGTTTCTCCCTTTTGCGATTTTGACTCTCCACCTGCTTTTGATGGCGCGGGTGTTCTATTCTTTCCGGCTCTGTCCATTTTACGCGGCGGAATCAGACATTCCTTTCCGAATCCTATGAGGTCGGTACGGCCCTCCCGGATCAGGGCTTCCTTCACGAGATCGTAGTTCTTCGGATCCCGGTACTGGATCAGAGCTCTCTGCATCGCCTTATCGTGAGGATTTTTCGCAACGTAAACGGGCTTCATCGTCTCCGGGTCCAGCCCGGTATAGTACATACAGGTCGAGATCGTTCCCGGAGTCGGGTAGTAGTCCTGGACCTGTTCCGGCATATAGCCGAGTTTCCGGATATATTCCGCAAGAGCGATCGCGTCCTTCAGTGTACTCCCGGGATGGGAGGACATCAGGTAGGGAACGACATATTGCTCCAGACCGATTTCGCGGTTGATTTTCTCGAATTCCCTGACAAAGGAATTATAGACAGTTACCGGAGGTTTTCCCATTTTGACGAGTACATTGTCGGAGATATGCTCAGGAGCAACGCGGAGCTGCCCGCTTACATGATACCGGCAAAGCTCTCTCAGAAAGGTCCTGTCTCTGTCCGCCATCACGTAGTCGAAGCGGATACCGGAGCGGACGAATACTTTTTTAACTTTCGGGAGATTCCTGAGTTTCCTGAGCAGTTTTAAATAGTCACTGTGGTCGACTTCGAGATTTTTGCAGGGCTCCGGGAAGAGGCATTTGCGATGCTGACATGCACCTGCTTTCAGCTGCTTTGCGCAGGCCGGTTTTCTGAACTCGGCTGTCGGCCCGCCGACATCATGAATATATCCTTTGAAATCGGGATCCTCAATACACTGCCTTGCCTCCGCCAGGATGGATTCGTGGCTCCTTGCCTGGACGATGCGTCCCTCATGGAAGGTCAGGGCACAGAAGTTGCAGTCTCCGTAGCATCCGCGGTTGGAGGTCAGAGAGAATTTGACTTCTTTCAGTGCGGGGATACCGCCCGCCGCCTCGTAGGAGGGATGATAGGCTCTCATGTAAGGAAGTGCGTAGACGTCATCCATCTCCTGCATCGTGAGAGGCATCTGCGGGGGATTCTGAATGACATGGAGACTGCCGTCGTAAGTCTCCACAAGTCTTTTGGCAGAGAATGGATCCGTGTTCTTATACTGGACATGGAAACTCCTGGCATAGGCCTTTCTGTCAGACTTGATTTCTTCAAATGCCGGAAGGATTATCGCGTCCTCTGTCTCATCCGTGTTTCTTGTCTTGAACACGGTCCCTCTTACGAACGTGATGTCGGATACCCTCAGCCCGGAGTTCAGCGAATCCGCAATTTCCACCATACTCTTTTCGCCCATGCCGTAGGCAAGGATATCGGCACCGGAATCGAGAAGGATCGATCGGCGGATCTTATCTGACCAGTAGTCATAATGGCCGAGTCTTCGCAGGCTTGCCTCTATACCGCCGATGATGATCGGCGTCTTTTTATAGGTGCGCCGGATCAGGTTGCAGTAAACAATGACCGCATAGTCCGGACGTTTTCCTGCCGCCCCGCCGGGACTGTAGGCATCCTGATGGCGATGCTTTCCGGAGACGGTATAGTGATTGACCATGGAATCCATATTGCCTGATGAGACCAGGAATCCGAGTCTGGGTTCTCCGAACTCCGTAACGCTTGCAGGGTCACGCCAGTCGGGCTGGCACAGCATGCCGACCGTGTAGCCGAAAGATTCGAGAACACGGCTTATGATTGCACTGCCGAAGCTGGGATGATCTACGTAGGCGTCTCCGCATACGTAGACAAAGTCCAGCTGCATGAGACCCTTTTCCTCCATCTCTTTTCTGTTTACCGGTAAAAAGCCTTCTGCCATAGCCGCTCCCTGAATGATCTGATCGTAATGAGTGATCCGCTGCCGGATCCTGCCGCGCGTTTCTTCTTACAGTGAGTATAACACAAAAGAAGGAGTTTGTCTTTTCTCCATCGGGCAGCGTCCTTTCTTGCAAAAGTGACAAAAATCGAACAAAAGAGCACGTTATTATTGTCAATTTCATGAATTTAACATAAAATAGAAGAAGTAGGTCTTTCGCGCTTTCAGGGCTTTTTGAGCGCGAATGTGCAGAGAAAAAAGGCTATCGGGAGGATTAAAAATGAAGCAGTGGACACTTGAAGAGCGCTACAGAGTTCTGAAAAGCGCTGATGAAGTAAAGGATCTTTATGATCGCATTCAGACTTCAAACTACAGACAGAAATATCATATTCAGCCGGTAACAGGTCTTTCCAGTGATCCGAACGGATTCGCAAAGTATGACGGAACATGGCACCTGTTCTATCAGTGGTGCCCCTGGGGCGCGGTACACGGGCTGAAATACTGGTATCATGTATCCTCCAAGGATCTTGTACACTGGGAGAATGAAGGTGTCGGCATGCATCCGGATACATTCTATGACAATAAGGGATGCCATTCCGGTTCCGCAATTGCGAAAGATAATGACCTTTATATTTTCTACACCGGCAATCACAGAGATGAGAACTGGGTCAGAACCCCCTATACATGTGCTGCTAAACTCGGCGAGGACGGAAGACCGATCAAGCTGCCGGAACCGCTGTTCGGACCGCGCGATGATTACAGCGAACATCAGAGAGATCCGAAGGTCGTCTATGTTGCTGAGAAGAATAAGTACTACATCTTCATCGGAGCCCAGACGCTGGATAAGAAGGGAACCGCTCTTATTTATGAATCGGAAGAGCTGCTTTCCGGATGGAAGTTCGCCGGTCAGCTGAATGTTCCCGGATTCGAAGATTTCGGCGGAATGTGGGAGTGCCCGTGCATCGTAAGAATCGGCGGCAAGGATGTCCTGATCATCTCTCCGCAGTATACGAAGCTTCCCGGCCGTGCGGAAAGTACCAATCACAATGTCTATATCATCGGCCATATGGACTATGACACGCTGACATTCACACCGGAATCGGATTATAAGTATCTTGACTTTGGTTTTGACTTCTATGCGGCTCAGTTCGCGGCCAACGTTGACGATCCCGATATGGCTATTCTGATTGCCTGGATCGGCCTTCCTGACAATCATTACTGCACAGAGCCGGAAGAATGGGAAGGCAGCATGTGTCTGCCGCGCGAGCTTCGCATCAAAGGAGACCATATTGTTCAGTCACCGGCTGCCGCGATCGCATCCCTGAGAGACGGCGAGATCGCCGCAGAAGGAAAGCTTCCGGATTTCTGCGAGATGGAAGTAACCAATGCCGGAGGAGATTTCTTCCTTAACCTCTACACGAAGGCTGACGGGACCGGCGGCGTGACAATGAAGTATGATGAGGCATCGAAGACTCTGACAGTTGACAAGACCGGAATGGCTAACCGCTTCAACGAGAACGTGGGCGAAGTTCTGAGCGTACCGCTTGATGAGTCTCTGAGGAATATTCATGTCTTTATCGACAGATGCTCCTTCGAGCTGTTTATCAATGACGGTGACGCGACATTTACATCCCACATTTATCCGACAGCTGATGAGCACAACTACACGATCAGCGAGAACGGATCCGTAAAGATATTCGGACTGAAGCCGTCCGTAACGGATGCATTTGTCATCTGATATTTACTTACTCAGACCGGGTTATCCGATTAATACGGGAATAGAAATTTCAAGAACGCTGCCGCATGATGGCGTGCGCTGCTTCCCGGCGGAGATGGAATCTGCAGATATCTCCACCGGAAGGCAGTGCACTTACCGGATGCGGCAGCCTCTTCTTATATATGAATTAAATGATATGGGTCAGATGAAGGGAAGATATCACTTAAAGACCTTAACATGGACGAGCAATCGTCCTTTTTTTGTGGATGTGACAACACCGGCGTAGATGAATTTGCCGAACCCCCTGACGGACACTCTGCTTCCTGCCTTCAGAGGGAAACCGCCGGAATGTGCAGTGCTGCCGTCCACGATGACTGCCTCGCGGTCGATCAGCTCCTGCGCTTTTCCTCTTGCGAGTCTGAAGACCAATGCAAGAACGGCGTCCAGTCTTTCTGATGCCACCGATCCCTCGCGCTCTTCAAATTCAGGTCTGACTGTGCACTTGCCGGGAGGGATTTCCGCTGCGAGAACAGTCGTATGCTTTACCCGGCAGAGTTCCCTGCAGATATATCCGGTCATCGTCTTTAAGACGAAACAGCAGGCTGAGCTGTCGGTACGGTCGATCAGGATATCACCGATCTGACCGCGGTCGATCCCGAGGTTCATGAGGGCTCCGAGATAGTCCCGGTGTGAAAGTTCGTCGGCAAATCTGGCCTGAACCGGAGAAATATGCAGGCAGGACACCACTTCGGGAGATTCCGATTCCTGCTGGATAAAGCTGTCCGAACTCAGATAAGAGGGCAGGAAAACGCACACACGTCTCTCGGCATCTTCAAAGCCGCCCCACATAATGAACTCCGTTCCGCCGAACCGGTTCGACTGAGGAGGGATGCCGGATTTTCGCATGGCGTTATGCAGGAGGGCCTGCTCGGAGACGGAAAGAAAATCAGTGTGAGTTATATATTCATTCTGAAACGTCTTGTTCGAGAGCTCTTTTAACCGGCTCTCAAGATAATCGGTATCTGCCATAGCTTCTTAATAATTATCCTCTGTATTATATTCATATTCAGGAACGCCCCGGCGTTCCTGCTGTGCCGCGAAAGTGTGCAAAGCACTTTCTAATCTGCGCGGCTGCGATCCGTCATGTTAAGGTGTGCCCATCTTACCACAGTTGGCTTTGAATTGCATTCTTTTTGTGTTTTTGGTATGATTGTCTCATATTGCATAAACTGATGAAAATGGAGGTTTTCGTATGGGGATGAATGTTGTTTGCTTAGATATGGAAGGCGTGCTCGTACCTGATTCTTTTAACCGGCTCTCAAGATAATCGGTATCTGCCATAGCTTCTTAATAATTATCCTCTGTATTATATTCATATTCAGGAACGCCCCGGCGTTCCTGCTGTGCCGCGAAAGTGTGCAAAGCACTTTCTAATCTGCGCGGCTGCGATCCGTCATGTTAAGGTGTGCCCATCTTACCACAGTTGGCTTTGAATTGCATTCTTTTTGTGTTTTTGGTATGATTGTCTCATATTGCATAAACTGATGAAAATGGAGGTTTTCGTATGGGGATGAATGTTGTTTGCTTAGATATGGAAGGCGTGCTCGTACCTGAAATCTGGATCGCTTTTTCGGAGGCTACCGGAATCCCGGAACTTCGCCGTACGACACGTGATGAACCGGACTATGACAAGCTTATGAAATACAGACTTGCGATCCTGAAAGAGCATGGTCTCGGATTGAAAGAGATTCAGGCGACAATTGCGACGATCGATCCGCTTCCGGGAGCAAGGGAATTCCTGGATGAGCTTCGCAAGGAGACACAGGTCCTCATTTTAAGTGATACATTTACTCAGTTCGCGATGCCGCTCATGAAAAAGCTTAACTATCCGACACTCTTCTGCAATACGCTGGAAGTCGGTCCGGACGGCGAGATCACAGGTTACCGGATGCGCTGCCCTCAGTCAAAGCTCACCACTGTTAAGGCCCTTCAGTCCTGTGGATTCGATACGATCGCTGCCGGCGACAGCCATAACGATCTGGGCATGATCAGAGCTTCAAAAGCCGGATTCCTGTTCAGAAGTACTGAAGCGATCAAAGCTGAGAATCCGGACCTTCCGGCCTTTGAAGAGTTCGATGATTTCCTTGCTGCCATCAAGGGCGTTCTGTAATTGTCTGTGCCATGAAAAAGGATATCGGAAAAGTGATTCTCGCTTCCGCCTCCCCAAGGAGGCGGGAGCTTCTTGCTCAGATAGGGATCGATTTTGAAATTATGGCCTCCGATAAGGAGGAGAGGATAACGGCGGAGGAACCCGCCGAAATATGTATGCACCTGGCCACGCAGAAAGCATTGGATGTGCAGGATCAACTTTGCGATCGGGATTTGGCCGGGTATACGATCATAGGAGCCGATACGATCGTCGTTCTGGACCGGGAGATACTGGGAAAGCCGAAAAATGAGGAACATGCCTCATCGATGCTGCGTGAACTCTCCGGGAGAGAGCATCAGGTCTACACAGGTGTCTGTGTTGTAAGAGGACACGACGTGCGGACATTTGCCGAGAAAACGGATGTCTATGTGGCGCCTCTGACTGACAGGGATATAGAAGCGTATATTGCTACCGGTGATCCGATGGATAAGGCCGGAGCATATGGTATTCAGGGCATATTTGCAAAACATATCGAGAAGATAGACGGAGATTATTTCAATGTCGTCGGACTGCCGATCGGGAGATTGTGGCGGGAATATCTCAATTTTGAGGCAGAATCCTCGTGACACAAATCCGAAAAAGAACTGCGTTATACACACTGACTGCATACAATACATGGGAAAGGATGAATAATATATGAACAAAAGAAATGTATGGGCGAGTTACAACAGGGAGCAGACGAAAGCTGCTTACGATTTCTGTGAAGATTACAAGCGATTCCTCGATGAGGCCAAGACGGAACGCGAAGCGATCGATGCACTTGTGAACAGAGCTGAAGAAGAGGGTTTCCGCGAGCTGAGCCGGATCATCGAGAGCGGAGAGTCACTGAAAACGGGAGATAAGGTGTATACAGTCTGGATGAATAAATCCATCGTTCTGTTCAGGATCGGCAGCGAGCCGATGGAGAAGGGCATGAATATTCTTGGCGCCCATATCGACTCTCCTCGACTTGATGTGAAACAGAATCCGCTTTACGAGGACAGCGGCTATGCATACCTTGATACCCATTATTACGGAGGCATCAAGAAGTATCTGTATGTCGCCATGCCCCTTGCCATCCATGGCGTGATCGTGAAGAAAGACGGCACGACCACGATCCTTAATGTCGGTGAGGACGAGGATGATCCGGTATTTTTCATCTCCGACCTGCTGATCCATCTGTCTCAGGAACAGATGCAGAAGAAGGCGAGCGAGGTCGTCGCCGGCGAGGCGCTAGATCTTATCATCGGCCACAGACCGTTCATTATTGAGGGGGATGAGAAGGACGAGGAGACAGAAGAGGATGAGACACTGACACGCGGCCAGCAGTACGCTCTTGGTGCGGAAAAGAAGGAAGGCGCCGAGGCTAAGAAGGTAAAGGGAGCTGTGCGCAGAGGAATCCTTGCGATCCTCAAAGATGAGTACGAAGTCGAGGAAGATGATTTTATATCTGCGGAGCTTGAGATTGTTCCTGCCGGAAAGGCACGCGACGCGGGATTCGACCGCTCAATGGTATTGGGCTACGGACAGGACGACCGCGTCTGCGCTTATCCTTCCATGCGGGCGATCTGCGAGACGGGCGATGTGGAGAGGACTGCGTGCTGCATTCTGGTCGACAAGGAAGAAATCGGCTCTGTCGGCGCGACCGGTATGAAATCTCATTTCTTTGAAAATGCGGTCGCGGAGGTCATGAATCTTCTTGGGGATTACAGTGAGCTGAAGGTCAGAAGATGCCTTGCCAATTCCTGCATGCTTTCTTCTGACGTCTCTGCGGGATATGATCCGAATTATTCTTCGGCATTTGAAAAGAAAAATGCAGCATTTCTCGGGGAAGGAATCGTGTTCAACAAGTTCACGGGATCCAGAGGAAAATCGGGATCCAATGATGCCAATGCGGAGTATATTGCCGAGATCCGCAGGGCGCTTGACCAGGAAGGCGTCATCTATCAGACAGCTGAGCTGGGGCGCGTTGACCTTGGCGGTGGCGGAACGATTGCTTATATCCTTGCGCTGTACGGTATGAATGTGATCGACAGCGGCGTAGCGGTCCTCAATATGCATGCTCCGTGGGAGGCAACATCCAAGGCGGATATCTATGAGGCACTGAGGGGATATATCGCATTCCTGAAGTATGTAAGAAACGTATAATAGAAGGTACTATTTAAGCGCCCCGCGAAAACAGATGATTTATTCATGAGATACGCGCGTAAGATGAAACCAGCCTGTATTCCGGAAAAAATCATACATTTTGCGGGGCGGACAGGGTGCTTCTTAGTGCCGGTCAGATGACATCGATCTGGCAGGATCGCATTGTCTCGAGGGCAGCAAGGTGCTTTTCGGGAGTCACGCCGGCGCAGCATGACGCAATACAGTGCACAGGCACCTCTGGCAGAAATGCCTTGATGAGAAGCGCATTCGAAATGACACAGATGTCAGTGCACAGACCGATCAGCGTGATGTCGATCGGACCTTCGGCGGCCAGTTCTTTCATACGTTCAGCCAGGGCGGTGGACCCGAAAGTCGGTTTGTCGAAGATTTCGGCGCCGGAGACGGCCGCTGCCACATCCTTGTCAAGCTCCCATCCGGGTGTTCCCTTTACACAGTGAACGACCGGCAGATTTTTTCCTTCCTGAGTCTCCAGGTAATTCTGCGGATGCGTATCGCGGGTCACGAATATGTCTTTCATGTCATACCCGGCTATTGCGGATAAAACATTCGGGACGATGGAGACAGCTTCGGCGGTTCCGAGAGCACCGTCGACAAAGTCTTTCTGCATGTCTATAACGAGAAGAAGTTTTCGCGTTTTCATGATTTCCTCCTTGGAATTTAAGTATCCGTTATACATAGTTTATCACAGAATCTCTGTTCACGACAAATTACTCTGCAAATCTGAGAAGTATGTGATAAAATATGTTTTGTTTCTTTTATTACTTTCAATTCTCAGATAATACCGGTTCGGTAGATATATAGTAATGGAGCATGATCATGAAAACAGGAATTATTATGGAAGGCGGTGCCATGCGGGGGCTTTTTACCGCTGGCGTTATCGATGTGATGCTGGAGAAAGGGGCTGCGGATTTTGACGGGGCGATCGGTGTGTCGGCCGGGGCCTGTTTCGGATGCAATATCAAATCAAAGCAGCATGGCAGAACGATCCGCTATAATCTCAGATTCTGCAGGGACTGGAGATATGCGTCCGTTCGCTCTCTGAGAGAGACCGGAGATGTCTTCGGGTCGGATTTCTGCTATCGCAGGATACCGTCGGAGCTGGACCCGTTCGACACAAAGGCTTTCACCGAAAATCCGATGGAGTTCTATGTGGCGGCCACAGATGTCGAGACCGGAAAGCCCGTGTATCATAAGCTGTATGACGGGCTCAACAGCGATCTGAAGTGGATCCAGGCCTCCGCCTCCATGCCGCTTGCTTCCCGGATGATAAAAATCGGCAGCTGGAAGCTGCTGGATGGCGGAGTGGGTGATTCCATTCCTCTTAAGTATTTTGAGAAAAAAGGGTACGACAGAAATGTTGTCGTACTGACACAGCCCCGTGGATTCGTGAAGAAACCGAATAAAGCACTTCCCGCGATCAGGATGGCATATAAGGAGTATCCTGAATTTGTCCACCGAATGGAGACACGCCACGTTCACTATAATGAGGAGACAAAATATGTGACGGAGCGGGAGAAGGCCGGTGAATGCTTTGTCATCTGCCCGCCGGAGCCGCTTGGAATCAAGCAGGTCTGCCATGATCCGATGGAGATGGTGCGGGTATACGAGATTGGCCGCAGCGTCATGCTCGAGAGAATGGAAGAGATGAGAGCGTTTCTTGGAAAGTGAGAAAGGTTTCTCATTCCTAAGCAGTCCTCTTTGGGCTACTCGGATTTAAGCGCTTTGATTTCGTCTTCTGTAAGACGCCGCCACTCCCCGGGTGACAGAGCCGGATCGAGCACAAGACTGCCCATGGAAAGTCTTTTCAGATAGATGACTTTTTTGCCCACTGCTTCGAACATCCGCTTGATCTGATGAAACTTTCCTTCCTGTATGACGACCTCGATTTCCGATGTTTCACCGCTTTTTAAAATCTCAAGGTGTGCCGGCATACAGCAGAGACCGTCATCAAGACGGATGCCATCGGCAAATGCCCGTACATCACGTGAATCGACCTGTCCCTGTATCCTTGCGTAATAGCGCTTGTCCACATGGTGCCTTGGCGCAAGCAGCCGGTGATTGAGATTCCCGTCATTTGTAATGAGAAGGAGACCTTCGGTATCTTTGTCCAGACGTCCGACCGGCGACAGATCTTTTCGACGGTCATCAGGCAGAAGATCCAGGACCGTTTTCTGATAACGGTCCTCGGTTGCAGTGATCACTCCTGAAGGTTTGTTCAGCATATAATAGGAGAAGAGCTCGTATAGAATTTCTTTTCCCATATAGAAAACGGAGCTTGTCTCATTTACAGACAAGCCCGGATTTCCGGCAATCTCTCCGTCGACTGTGACACGACCGGAGCGGACTGCCTTTTTTATTTCTGCTCTTGTTCCGACATTCATGTCGGAGAGATATTTATCAAGCCGCATAATCTTCCCTTTCTGTATCCGGCTCAGGGTGTTCCAAGTACATTCTCGAGAAAATACGGAAGCTGCTTTCGCCACCAGGGCCAGTCATGGTCGCAGTCGAATCCCCAGTAGTCTACCCAGGCAGGAATCCCTTTTTCACGCAGAACGGCATCCAGCTCCCGCGTGCTTTCACGGAGCTCATCCTCCCAGCGGCCCTGACCGATGCAGATGATTATTCTGGAATTTCTGTAGAGATCCATATAGGGGTGATCTGAGGGCATGTTGCGAAGAAATGTCACCGGTGAGTTTTCATATGCCAGCGGGTCGTCACAGTTCGGGAAAAACATGTAGGCACTGTATCCCCCGCTCAGGGCAATGACAGTGTCATAAAGGTCCGGACGACGGAAGAAGAAGTTGGCCGCATGGACCGCGCCCATACTGCATCCGGTAGTCATAGCTCTGCCCATGGCAGCTTCGCTTCCGTTTTTGGCGCGGACGGAAGGGAGAAATTCATCATTTATATATGCGAACCAGCGTTCCTGCTGAACGAGACGGTAGTGCGGATCACCGTGCTCATCGGACCAGCTCTCCTCGTCAATAGCGTCCGGACATACCAGCATGATTTTCCCTGTGTCTACCCATGGAGCACACAGATCTGTCATTTTAAAATTTTCAAAGTCATAGAAACGGCCGTTCTGCGGCGGAAAGGCGATCAGGATCTTTCCGCTCGTCCCGTATGTCTTGAATTCCATGTCTCTGCCGAGACTGTAACTGTACTCTTTATAATAGTTTTCTACCAAAGTTCTGTTTCCTTTCAGATCGTTATTTATCCAGTACAAATGCGATAAACGCTCTTGCCGCATCCTCATCGTCCAGCTTCACGGTATACATCTGGTTTCCCATTGCGCCGGAAAGGATATCGGGAATGCGCTCGCACATGACCATGCGGTCCCCGTAGCGCGCCAGGATTTCTTCGTGTGTATGGATATAATGATTCTTATCCCGGCGGCTGACATAAACACAGAAATATTCCTTCTCGGATTTCGGGAAGATCCGGCTGTCGGTCGTGACCATATCGGCCCAGATCTGATACACGTCGAGGCTGTGGGCGTAATTCATCATATCCGGCGTATAGCCGCCTGCCGGTCTCATGTTGACTTCGAGACCGACGAAATCCCCCTTCTTTCCTATTCCGGGCTTATCAGCCTTGAGGCGGAAGAATTCAAGATGGACAAAACGCCTGTCTGCATGAAAAGCGCGGACGGTAGCGCGGCCTGCTTTCTTCAGACCTTCGTAGACGTCGCCGGCGACATAGTAGACCAGTTCGAGCTCATCGTTGACAATGTCCGCAATGGAAGGCGGCCAGCTGGTCATGGATTCGAAGAGCGGTTCAAAAGAGGAACTGGTAATGGCGTCATAGGAATAGAGCTCCCCGTCGATGAATTCTTCCATCAGATACTGTACGTCTCTGGGTTCGGCGAAGAAAGCCGCCAGTTCGTCGTGATTGCTGATTTTGTGAGTGTCGGAAGCGCCGACGCCCACATCCGGCTTAATGATGATCGGATATCCTGTTTCAGCGATGAACTTTTCCGCGTCTTTGAGGTCACTGGCGAAGTGACAGCGTGCGGACGGAACTCCGGCTAAGGCGTAGAATTTCTTCATGCCGGATTTATGCTTGAAATCCTGAATGTGGTCATATTTTATGCCTGTCGTTATATTGAAATCAGAACGGAGACGGGCATCCTGTTCGAGCCAGTACTCATTGTTGGACTCGAGCCAGTCGATTTTTCCGTATTTAAAGGAGAAGAAGGCGACCGCGCGAAAAACTTCGTCATAGTTTTCCAGTGAGTTCACTTTGTAATATTCAGTCAGAGAGTTTTTCAGGCAGTCTTCAAGTGAGTCGTAAGAAGCGTCACCGATACCGAGAACATTCACTCCGTTCCTCTTGAGACGGTCGCAGAAGTTCCAGTAGGTATGAGGAAAGTGAGGTGAGATAAATACGAAATTCATATGATACCTCCTTTATCGAGAGAGTTATTGATGTTAAAATGTAACTGTTCAGCTCCCCGCGAAGCGCCTGCGAATGGGGTGGCTGCAGTTGCGTTACAATCAAAAATGACAAGAACGCCAAGGCGTTCCTGACTGCGCACAACTTAGTAGTATAGCATAAAAAATGCCTGCGGAACATATTTTCATGTATGATCTCCGGAGCAATCTGTCTCTGTCCGGGATGGCAGATCTTATCAGAAGAATTGCCCCATAGATAAAGGAGGTATTAAGAATGGAAGACCAGAAGGATAGAATTATTCGTATGATTCAGATCGTATTCGGAGCTTTGTGCTGCTCCATTGCCTACAAGTTCTTCCTCTCCCCGGCCGGACTCTATAACGGAGGCTTCACCGGTATTGCCCAGATCATACGCAACATTCTGCAGGATACGGTCGGTATCCATTTTAAAGGGGATCCGACCGGTATTCTGGTATGGTGTCTCAATGTTCCCCTGATGCTGCTCGGTCTTCGCAGCCTCGGAAAAATGTTCATGATCCGCACGGTCTTCGTCATTACCCTCCAGTCTTTTCTCATGACTGTCCTGAAGAGCCCCGCGACCCAGCTTATTTCTGATCAGGCACTGAACTGTCTCTTCGGCGGCGCGCTCAACGGGTTCGGAATCGGTCTGCTTCTTCGGAACGGAGCTTCTTCGGGCGGTCTTGACATTGTGGGTCTTCTTGCGGTCAAGAGCAAGCCGGATCTGTCCGTCGGATCCCTGTCCATGGCGATCAATGCCTGTATCTTTACCTACGCCGCCGTCACGAGAACGTTCGAAGTTGCTGCCTACTCTGCAGTATATTCGTTCGTATCTTCCATGGTCATCGACAGGACACATTACCAGACGACCAAGGTCGCAGTGTTTATCGTATCGAAAGTGCCTATCCTCAGCAATGAGATCAGCGTCGAGATGGGAAGAGGCGTTACGACCTGGCAGGCAACAGGAGGTCACAGCCGTAAACCTTTCCAGGTCCATATGATCATCATGAACCGCTATGAATTGCAGAAATTCAGGCAGGTCATCCGCGCCGTGGATAAGAACGCCTTTATCTGGACGATCAAAGCGGATCAGGTCATGGGCAATTTCAAGCAGCATCTGGGAATCTGACAGGATACAAGACCGGATCCCTGCAGTCATAACCCGCCGCTTAAGAAGTGCGGATTTTCCCGCACTGAGATAATAAGAGCATGAGAACAAAAACTGAAACAGATCATATACAGATGCAGCCGGAAATTACCCGACGTATTTTTACCTTCACGGCATCTGCAGAAGACGAGGGGAGATCTGCCCGGGACATTATCCTGTACCGCTGGAAGATGGTCCATCACGATGTGGCCCGGGCGAAGTACGATACGCCAAACGGCATTACCGTCAACGGGGAAGTTTCCTATATCAACAGACGGCTGCATGAAGGGGATGTTCTTCAGGTCATCCTGACGGATTTTCCGCCGGAGAACATTGTTCCGGAGAAGCATCCCATCGAGGTGGTCTATGAGGATGAGGATATCATATGCCTGAACAAGCCGGCCGGGGTGGTCGTGCACCCCTCCCACGGACATTACAGTGATTCCCTTGCCAACTACCTTGCATATTACTTTAAAATGAAGCATGAGCCTCATGAAATTCGGACTGTCGGAAGGCTGGATAAGGATACCTCCGGGCTCATCCTTTTTGCGAAGAGCCGGACGATGGCAGCGCATATGACCGAACAGGCCGGGAAGGGGATTCATACGAAGACCTATTATGCACTGGCGGCCGGGAGATTTGAGCACAGCTCCGGAAAAATAGAGGTTCCGATCGAGAGAGAGTTCGAGGGCGCCAAGAAGCGTGTTGCCCGGGAGGGCGGAGATTATGCGCTCACTATGTATGAGGTGATTCGCCAGTATGAGGACTATGCGCTTCTTGACGTACGCATCGCGACCGGACGGACCCATCAGATCCGGGTCCATATGAATCACATCGGACATCCTCTTCTCGGGGATCCGATTTATAATCCGGATTATGTATATCAGAACAGTGCGGAAGGGGGCAGGAGACTGGAACGGGCTGCGCTGCATGCTGCCAGGGTCAGTTTTTATCAGCCTTTTCTTGAAAAAAAGATAGTGCTGAGCGCGGAAATGCCGGAGGATTTTCGCTTTTTTGTACCGGAACATACACCGGTGCTTTTCTGATTCAGAACGAATGAATTTAATCTCTGACGCGCAAATGGGAAGGTGCTTCGCACTCTTCGCGGCGCGGCAAGATCGCCGGGGCGTTCTTGATTAAAGAAAAAACCGCCGCATCATTACTGATGCGGCGGTTTTGTTCTGGAGACAGTGG
>AUXO013221829.1_pt1 | contig 15310 bp, 13 predicted proteins | sample 768731 | NCBI WGS metagenome assembly AUXO01 (sample SAMN02715735, study PRJNA202380) | gut metagenome | biome: sheep rumen | host: Ovis aries | place: New Zealand: Palmerston North
TTGACCCGCAGATATCGTCATTGCATGACGTGAGTTTTCGAGCTTACTCATATTTCCTTTAAAAAACAATGAGCTATGAATAGTCTGTTTTGCAACAGAGCGGACATAGCTCATTAAATCCCTATAATTCAGTGTATTATTCGGCAGGAACAAATGCGACAAACTGCCCGCTCAAGTCTGCAACCCATTCATCTTCGCCAATCCGATACCATGTATAACCATCGCCTTCGGCTGCTTCGTAAACATCATGAACAGAATCAAGATCAACTATACCACTTTGTTCATAAGCTACACCTGGCCCTTTGCGAATAGTTAAGTCTGTCACAAGTATCGTTGCCTGGCCAATTACTTTCTCACTGTCATCTATTTCTGCAGTCGGCTCAGGGCTCGCTTCATTTTGCCCGGATTCATTCTGCTCATTATTATTGTTTTCTTCTGATGCATTATTCTCATTTTCATCTTCTTTGGCTGTTTCTGAAGATTGCTCATGCTCCGGTTTATCTGAAGCATTCCTGTGTGCTAAAAAATCTGACACCAAAATACCTACGAAGAATGCAATCGCTGCAATAAGAAGTAAAAGGCCTATTCTCTTTAACCATACTGTTACAGGATTCTCATCACTTTCTTCATCATCCTTAGAATCTGCGTTCATTGTGGAAGAAATGAGCATCTTTGCTGAAGAAGCAGTATCATTAACAATATCTGTACTCACTTTTGGAAGCTCAATTGTCCGATCTAAATCGTCCTCCGCATTCTCCTCATCCGTATCATCAATGTCATGATCAGAAATATGTTTGACCGATAAAGCTCTTGTGTTGAAAAACTCTTTAAGTTCACTCACAGTTTGATCAAATGAATTATTTTCGGGATGTTCAGCTTTTGAAGTTTCAATCAGATTATTAATACCGTCAAAATCAAATTCTCCTGATTCGGAATCAGACTGATCCAATAGCAGACTATCCCCTTCTGATTCTGCCGGTTCAGTATAAAAAGGATAAAGCTTATTTACCATCGCCAAAACATATCCAAGAGTTACATTAGATTTTTGGATAGCATTTTTGGCATCTGCAAGGATTGCAAGTACAACAGTTTTTGTTGTATGACAGGTGGAAGCAATTTCCCCATCGCTCATCTGATCACGATATCGAAGTACAGAAACCAATCTTTGCGAAGGTGTCAGAAGGTCCAATACAGTCAGAAGCTGTTTCTTTATCAAAGCGTCATCAGCAGGCAGCTCAGCATGTTTATCAGGAATCTCATCATCCGCAGAATACTGTGTTACTGACTTTTCAATTGGAAGTATACTGCGAATGCATTCAGCTCTGACATATTCATTCAGATATTCCGAGGCTTGATCAGGGCTGACAGAAGCCAATCCCCCATAAGCAGACCGAAAAGCTTTAATCACAATACCTTTTGCCTGATCAATATCGGCAATAAAAATCCGCGCCTCACGCAGCATATCATCTCTGAAAATACGAAATATTTCTTTAACAACATTTCTATCAGTGCTGATCTTCTGCTGGAGTTCTGCTATTTTTTCGGTTTTTACAGTCGTTTCCATTTCTTTACCACTATACGCTTTCTTCTCATACGGAAGCCATAGACCAACAGTCTGTAGATCCTGCTATTCCGATCCAAAACGATCTACCCTGATCCTCCCGTACAAAATCGTGTATATTATATTACATATTGCTGTTTTACACATTGATCAGTGATATTGAATCAGCTTAAAGTCCTATTTTTTTATTCAAATCTCGAATATACTGCGCCTTTTGTGCATCTGCATGAATGATTTTTTCAGTGATTGTCAGTTTATGCTTCACTTTTCCAGTGTTCCTGAGTATCCTGTCGATCCATGCAACCGGCAGCAGCCATGGATGCTTATTCAAATATTTATACCTAACAGCAATGTCTTTCCCAGGAGGGAAAAACTGGCGAAGAACAAGTTTTATTTTCCCTATTCTCAGGTCATCACTTCCGTCATGCATTACAGAAGTTACACCCACATCATTAGCAGCTCCGAAAACTCCGCCTTCAATTATCATCTCGATAAACTGAGATATTGCATCTTTATCATATTCATCAATGGTGACCGGAATGGCTGTACTAAACAGTTCTTTGCATACTATGCATACATTTTCAAAGAAGGTATACAAATTTAACTCCCTCAGCTGAGAAGCAATGCAGTCCCAATCCAGTTCATCAAAATACCTTTTGATAAATAAAGCAATATCAAGATACATTCTGATTCCAGCACCATTTCTGGAGGCGTGTTTTGCCAGATGAGCAATCAAATAAATAAAATGATAATCATTATTTAGTAAGTAGGTATGTTTATCTTTCTTTTGAGCATATTTCCATACTTCGCCAAATATTCCGTGCTTCTCATCTTCCGTGAAGTCGGAATCCAGAAGCTGGGTATGTATCTCGTAAAACTCCGAGTCTTTTTTGTAGGCATATACCGGTTCCCAGTTTTCGGTAACAGCATATCCATGATCCCTCATCAAAATGTCTGTCTTAGTCCTGTCCTTTTCTCTAATAACAAAATCAATATCCCCATATGTTCTCAGCTCAGGTACAGGATAGATATCTTTCAGAACATATCCCTTCATTAAAATGTGGTCAATCCCATTCTCATTCAAAAGCAGAATGAGACGTTTCATTTGTTCAGCCTTTCTGTAATGAAGACCAAAGATGTTGATCATAGAGTTTTCCAGTTTTTTTGCAATGATCTTATCATTGCAAAGCTGATATTTAGTACACTCAAATCCAATAATTCCATCGATTGTGTGAATCTTGGCATACTGAAACAGTTCATTCCAGTCCACATCACCCGGTTTGCCCGGTTCAGTATCATTCATGAACGCCCTGATCAATTCAAACATGTATTCTTTAGATGAACTGTTCATATATATAAGCCTTATTTCCAAAAAAACTTTACCGATATATTGGAATACTTCAATCTATCAATGCCTGATAATTCTTCGTTTATCATTTACCTTCCTGAAAAGAGTATATAAAACAGGAACTGTGCTGAACACTTTTAAAGAAACATAATCCTTATGTTCCATATATTCTTTCTCATATTTGACTATCTGACTAACTTTTTTCATATGTGCTTCAGCAAATTCCTGTATTACTTCATCCTTTTGTGTAAAAGCATCATACCAAAGAACAAGATATTTCTTAAGCGCATCATATGCGTAAAGATTCCTGACTAAAGGCAATGAGAAAGAATTTGATTGCTTTTCCAAATACATACAAAGAGGCAGCCAGTCTTCCTTCTTGTAGGTATGAGTCAGCGACAAATCATTTTGTCTATAATAATACAGCTCATCTTTTGTCGTCACACAGATCAATTTATGGCTATTCTCAAGAGAAGTGCAGAGAACATCCATTGTAAATGCAATATCTTCGGCATAGCAGATACTCTTCTCAAAGACTATGTCATTAAGAATATCCCTTCGATACAGTTTTGTGATCACATAAATCCTTGAATGTTTATTCCGATAGTACTCTGAAGAACTGCAGACTGAGAATTCTCCGGTGTACGTTCCTTTATCAGGCAGTTGTTCTTTATTAAATTGGCAGACGGCAATATCTGCATGATGAAGTTCACATGCATTCAGCATATTCTCAAAGAAAACACTTGATACAGTATCATCAGAATCTATGAATGCAATGTACTCACCGTGTGCTTTTTCCAGGCCGGTATTTCGAGCTGCTGAAACACCGGCATTTTCCTGGGTAATAAGAATTATATTCGAAAAGTATTTCGAATAGCTCTTCACAAGTTCACCCGATCCGTCCGAACTCCCGTCATCAACACAAATGATTTCCAAATTCTTATATGTGCTTCCAAGAATTGAATCCAGACATTCCCGCAGATATTTTTTACTGTTATAAATCGGAACAATGACCGATATCAGTTTAGAAAGTTTTTCTGGCATATAATTAACCTATCAATTATTTTGTTTCCCGCATGATAATACAATTCCACAAATACGGTCCACTTCTTCCAGCGGCAGATCCGCATACAGCGGAAGAGTAAGAACCCGCTTGCTGACATGAAGCGCAATAGGAGTTTTTAAAGGATCATATTTACCATTAAATGCCGAAAAAGAATTTGTTAATGGATAAAAGTACTTTCGTGCAAAAATGCTTTCTTCTTTTAGTGCGTTAAAAACTTCTTCCCTGCTTGCTCCGAATTCTTTTTCTTCAAAGATAACCGGGAAATATGCATAGTTACTCTTAACATCCGGCTGAACTGCATTCAGTTGCAGCCCACTTACACCATCAAGATAAGAACGGTATCTTTCCACGACTGCTTTTCTCTTAGCTATCTCGTCATCCACATGTCTGAGATTGCATAAGCCCATAGCAGCACAGAACTCATTCATCTTTGCGTTGGCACCAACTGCACTTACTTCTTCTGGGCCATGGATGCCAAAATTTTTCAGTTCATATACGTTGTCACCAATTCTTTTATCCTTAAATGCAACAGCTCCGCCTTCAATGGTATTGAATACTTTTGTGGCATGGAAGGAAAAACAAGAGGCATCGCCAAAAGAACCGACTCCTTTTCCTTTATAGGTTTCTCCAAAGGAATGAGCTGCATCATAGATTACTTTAAGTTCATATTTCTTAGCAATTCGTTCAATCTCTTCGACATTGCAAATATTGCCATATACATGAACAGGCATAATCGCGCAGGTTCTGTCTGTTATCAGGCTCTCCAGTTTATTGGTATCTAATGTAAATGTTACCGGATCAATATCGCAGAAAACAGGTTCCAATCCATTTCTGACAATTGCATGCGTCGTACTTGCAAAGGTAAAGGGCGTTGTAATTACTTCTCCCTTCAGATTCATTGCCTGTAATGTCATTTCCAAAGCCATATGACCATTAGTCAATAACTCGATATTCTCAACGTTCAAGTACTCACACAGATCTTTCTGAAGCTGTTTGTGTTTCGGCCCCATATTTGTAAGATGATGTGTTTCCCACATATCGCTTATCTCGTCGATATACTCCTGAAGAGCCGGCATTGAAGATTGTGTGACATATATATTTTCATGCATGTTACTTCACCTCATTACGAATACCCGTTTTTCCTATTGTCTCATAAATTGTATTCAGCTTTTCAATATCTTCATCATGCAGTGAATGCCTGAATAGTTCAACATGATCTTTCAGCAAATCTTCTGGCCAATCCCACCACTGCCAGCTCTTAATTAGATCTATAATCTTTTTATCAAATCTGAATTTATGAACCTTAGCGGGATTCCCATATGCTATGGCATATGGCGGTACATCTTTTGTTACAACACTGCCAGCACCAATGACTGCACCATCTCCGATCTTAACTCCGCGCATGATTGATACATTGCTTCCAATCCAGACATCATTGCCGATGGTAAGAGGTTCTGCAAAAGAATCATATGCAATTGTTTCTTCAGAAATACCGTACTTCTTTTTAATAGGAAACGGATGAGTCGATAATGCAGTGAAATCATGATTTGCTCCGCCTATACTAACATTCCAGGATATAGAACAGAACTTTCCGATCTTTGTATACTTAACTACGGTATTATAGCCAGTGTAAGAATAATCGCCCAGATCAGAATTGAAAATCATCCCTCTGCGCTCAACCGTGCAGAATTTTCCAATATTACTATCAGTTATAAAAACGTCATCGGCAAGAATACTATTATCACCGACAGTTGAACTGCGAAGAATAACATTTCGGTATTGTTTGACATTATCCCCGATTATGCTGTTCATTTTTCTTCCTGCCTTATTTATCAGAGACATACTTTTCCAAAAGAACATCTGTATCAAACTCTTTCAGCATCATACATTTTTCTTCTGTGTCATAGTATTTAATATTGTCCTGAATTAAATCTATTGTCTTCTTTAAATCATTGACTGTTTCTTCAACTATAAAAGCTCGATAAGCAATTTGCTGCAATGTACCAATATTTTTAGGCGCGATCGTACTGCCAACAGAATTATTACGAACGACTTTTACTACTGAATGAAGTTTATCAAATAGCTGCCATCCTTGAATAGATGAAACCGTCCCCAATCCAATCAGCGGAGATAATTTGCATGCATATTTTTGATTTAAAAACGGATCAATTTCAGTCTCAATTGAAACATCAGACATTTTTCCGGTTAGTGCAAAATGCAATAGCATATCTACTGAATTTATTCCGGTAGTTGCAGAGACAATATATTGCTCTCTTGCACCGTTTGTACGGTATCCAGGTTCATAAAGATAAGGAATGCCATTTTCTATAAACGCCTGCAGAAAAATAGGACCATTTTGCATGCCTATGCTTTTGAACATTGTTTTTATTGCTTTATCAGTTTTCTCTAAATGTGTTCTTGTATATATTGAAGGAAAGATATATGCAGTAGGTAACTGTGCAACTCCCTTTTGCTCATTATTAACGTATCGATCACACATACATGCAAAAACCGGATTACCATCTTGCAGGTAATAGTAAAGAACCACCTCATCCCCTGTCATATATCTTTCGATAATGTATTGCTTTCCCGGAGAAAAGCTCAACGCCTTCTCAATCCCGGCATCTAATTCAGCCCGATTGCGACAGATTGATATACCTCTGGAACCGCTTGAGTCAACAGGTTTCACAATTACCGGATACTCTATACTGTCCACTTCATTTGGCTTATACTCTTTGACACAAGGAACACCATATTGCCTGCATATTTCTTTGAATCTTCTTTTGTCAGTCATTATTTCGAAATGTTCTTCTGTGCCGTAACATGGAAGACCTAATTTCTTACATATCTTCGCATAATAAGGTAAAAGCAGATCAACATTGCCAGTATATATACCATCTACACATTCTTTCTGACATAATTCAACAACAGCATCCACATCCGTAGTACTGACCATAAAAGATTCATCTGCATACTTTTTTGCAGGTGAATTTTCAAGATAGTCAGTGACTATCACGTATATTCCTAACTGATGAGCACGCTCAATCACTTCAATCATCGCTGGGACTCCACCCAGGATCAAGAGTTTCTTTCCTTTTAATTCTTCAAGCATTCTGTCACCTTCATCACTATATATTTCATATCATCTTTGGTATATCTTTGGTCGATAGGTAACGGCATAATATTCTGTGCCATTTGGTATTCCGGATCATTTGGTTCGGACAGGTCAAATACTGTCGGCCATAAAGTTGGTATATAAATCTTTTCTTTTTGGAGCTGTTTTCTTATTTCATTTCCATTTTCAATCATCAGTGGATACATAAATGTTCCTGTTTTTAAAATCTTGAGCTGATTTATATCACAAAACTCTTTATGCAGATACTCAAAATTATTTTTACGTACCTTTTCAACCTGATCATAATCAATCGCCTTTAATAGATTTGCGGTCAATTTAGACATTTTTTTTATAGGCTCATCTACGAAGAAATGATTGTTTTTAACGTATTCGGAATAGAATTCAGATGCTGTGCGCTCAAACCGTCCCAAAAGAAACCTCATCCTATCATATGACTCATCTGTTGGTAAATCGCTGTCAATATGACTATCAGTGTATAAAAAAGCCCCATCAGCAACACCAAAATACTTCCTGCATGTATATAGAGTATCGATGTTATCAATAGGCAAATCAAAATAGCTTTGAGCCTGATCAACAATAATATTCTTTGAGGAATATGCATAATAACGAATATCACAATCTGTCAATTGTCCATAGTAGTTTACAATATACAGCCAGTCGCCGTCAGACATTTTAAAATCATTAACCGGCTTAAAATCGAATCCCACATGATAAAATTCAACTTCAGTCCCTTCCCTCTTGCATACATCAATTACAGAGGAACATATAAATACTGGAAGATATAGCTTCTTTATTGCACGTGATCTAATAAGATATGCCAATGCATTACGTCCGCAATTCAGCGCCAATGCTTTTTTGTGCAGCATCGGCATCGTATATGTATCAAGTTCTATATATCCGCCAATTTCTTTATTCATCATAAAACCACTCTTACCTCTTTGACCGATGTAAATAGCACAAAAGAATTTCTTATGCAGCATCAGAAAGCATTATCTTTTTTACTATTGCCTCCAGTTCATCTCTTATTCCGCAACTCATGGCAATTTGCCAAAGAATATGACCGGAAGAATTAACCTCTATTAACACCCATTCTTTATCTGAGTTCAGCGCAAAATCCCAGCTGCAGTACTTGTTATCAGGTATCATTCCTGCCAATTTGATGCTGAGCTCTTTCAATTCATTCCATTTAGGAATGATAAAATCAGCAAATTCAATACCACTATCGGGATGCGAATCAAAATGGTTTCCTAATTCATCAGCAACTCTGAGAATTTTCCCGGTATCTAAGTCAATAGCGCCAAAAATACCACCTGCCGCTGCATTATCTACAACGGAATCTCCAATTCCCATTCTGAAAACTGGATACTTACATTCGATATGATCACCAAAGTGAAAAGTTGCGATTCTTATTGTGTTTACCGACTGGGGATGGACGCAAGCTAATCCGACATCCTCATTAACAAGTTCCTCAACAATCAAATCTGTTGAATTATACTGTTCATGAAAGTTTTCAAGTATTGTATCTGCTGTCAATTCAGTATCATTAATGATCTGAATCCCTTTGCCTTCCTGGAGTTCAACAGGTTTTACAATAAATGACCTATGCATTGAAAAAAACTTTTTAAAACCATCATAATCATACGGATTACTCAGCAGAAATACATCCCGCCGAAAATACGGTTTAAATAACTCATACGTTTTCCATTTATTCTTAAACACTTCAGGATTTTTATTAAGCTGTGATGTGTACTTCACATGACGTTCAATGTCACCAACAAATTTTCTTTTGTAATTCTCAGACTTGTTTTCAAAGTGGAACTGAAAAAACTCTGCAAAGGTAATCCTGTACCGTCTGTCTGCAGCAACCATTTGTGCGGATATTGAATCGATATCTGAAGATATTCTAATCTGATTATTTTGAATGAACTGTTTTGCGTAGCTAACAAGATCAGGATATTTCCACTTCACAAAACTCTCATTAGAGAGTAAGAAATAATAGATCGGAGACTTCTTCAATTTTTGCTTAACTATATTCGGCATCATTTCCTCGGATTCGGTACTCCGAACCATTTATGTGCATTTTCGATTTATACATTATGATCACTATTCCTGATCAGTATGTCTTCCTCTGCTATCGTATAAAGCAGAATCCAGATCATCATTGTCCCTAAAAACATTATCAGTAATAGTACCATCATATTTTAAGTACATTGCGGTATGTCTATCTTGAATATAATTTCTAAATATATTTGCAGACTTGCATATGAGTACACTGTTCGAAACAGTGCTTGGCTTATCATAACGGAACTGACCTCCTTTAACAGTGATCAGTGGTTCAGATATTAATCATTTAAAAATGATCTGTATCCATTTTTCAGAATGATCCAGCAGATCAAGCATCTCCTCAAGACAGTTAAATTTCATAATCAGAATTCCAAGTGTGGTATTAGCACCTGTAAATTCAACTATTCGATCACCTGGTTTGCTGATCAAATGGCTTTCGATAATGTTTTCCTCAAGAACTGTCTGATCCACTTGTATCCGTTCCAGTATTCCCTCTTTGTAGCTGTGTATCGCATAATATGCCCAGTATCCGGTTTGCTTAATTTCATCAGCAACATTAATGTGCTCACCCATTGCCGCTTTGACCGAAAACTCGACAAGATCTATGCCGGTAGAATACTTAATTACATCAGGTATATAGTTACCGCCATCACGCGGAGCTACTTCCATCAGATAAACATTGAAATCCTTATCAATTCTAATATCAAAGTTATACGCAGTTGTTCCCATTCCCAGTAAAGTAATCAGTTTCTGTATTTCATCGTGAATCTTCTGATGTACCATATCAGGCATATTATATGGAAATGATGCAGCAACCGGGACAAATGGATTTTTGCATTTCGCATCAAAATGGTCATTTGCAAAACATCGAAAGACAAGTTTACCATCTATTGAGAAACCGTCGCCCGCCACCTGATACCCATATTTTTCAACAAATTCCTCTATTATTATTCTTTTTGATCTTGAAAAAGCCATTGCATTGCTGATTCTTTCAGCAGCTTTCTCAGTTGAATCAATACGGCTAACACCTTTGCTGCCTGAGGAATCAACTGGTTTAACAATAACCGGAAACTTAAACCTACCGGTTAATAAGTCACGGACTGCTTCTTGTTCGTCATCGTATCCTTTTGCAGCAGGCGTGCAAAATCCGTTTTCTTTAAGGAACTGTCTGAATTTATCTTTATTGCATAGTATTTCCACGGATTTATATGGATTTCCGGGAAGGCCTAGTTTTTCTGCAACATATGCGGCAGTAGGTGCGGCTGGATCTGATGCATATGCTAAAATGCCTGAAACGTTTTCCTGTATAGCTACGTTTAATATCTGTTCTTTATCTGTTGTGCTGACTAGATAGAACTTATCAGAATGATGCAAACCAGGATTATCTGGCAAATAATCGCACAGTACTGTTTCATAGCCTAAACGCTTAGCTGTTTCAATTGCTACGATCTGTTGAGCTGATCCTCCCAACATGAGAATTTTCTTTTTTTTCGTTTCCATCAGTCAATATTTATAATCTTTTTTATATTATCTAACCCCAGTTTTTCGATTGTACGGCCTTCACTTCTCAAATCTCTGCCTAATGCTGCAGACGCAATTTCGATTAATGCAGTAGTAATCGGCGTCATAATATTCAGCACCTTGGCAATAGATTCAAGCATCACAAGTCCCTGCGGTACATCTTCTGAGATATATCTTGAATCAACTTTAGTAGGGCCCTTTGCTCTTGTGTCCATTTCTGCATATTGCAGGAAGACTTCTTTGGAAGGAATCGTCAGATCCAGCGAATTCCTGTATCGGCATGCATCAACGTAACTTACTTCTCTAAGGCCAAGCTTACCTAAAACCGTGATTTTTTCCTGATCAAGAGCTTCCAAAATCTTCCATGTATGTTCATTTGCACGTGTATACGCTTCATGATACATGCAGAAATCACCTCCAGATTTTTCAATTCTGGGAATACTCATGACAGATCCGACTGTATGAACAATTAAATTCGGATTATTCAATGCTGCATCAACAACTGAGTTCAGATAAACTAGTCTTTCATCAAGCTGATCCAATACTTCTATAGCCTCTTCTTTTCTTGAAGGCGGATAAATACCTATTGGATTTCTGACATTTCTGAATCCTACCTTGAACTGTCCGGGTTCACTGATTCTGCCATCAATAAAAGAACTTTCTGCTTCTGCCACAATGATATTGCCCTTATAATGCTGAAGAACATATGCAGTGGAAAGATAACCGGGATTTATCAAAAGAATATGATTGTCATTTAAATACTGTGCAATCTTTTCAATCAAAACCTCATGATAATTTGTCTGGATATAAATAATAACAACCTTGCAATCAGATATCTCTGATAAATCTCTTGTCACTTTACTTATATATGCAGTTTTAACACTTCCGAATTCGTTCAATGTGAACTCTCCGCCATGAGTTGACATATAATCAAAATTGTCATCATGCATTGCATGGGATGTTTTGATCAAAGTCACTTCATGTCCCTTTAAAGTCAGATCAGCAGCGACAGCACATCCAGCATTTCCAGCTCCTAATACAGCAATTTTCATAACACCCTCCACATATTGTTAACCGCATCATTTTGCAAATTGTTTTTTTAGTTTTCTTTTTCCCTGTTTTGCAATGTTGATTAGTTTTTTCTTGTAGTACAGCTGATAAGCTTTTTGCGGAATATGTTTTCCTTTCAAATGAATAAAATCATAAATATCTCTGGCAAATACAGCATTATCATTCAGTCTGTCACCATTCTTAGTTTCTAAAAGCCAAGCATACGCTGATTCTCGGTTATTCTTAAAACCTTCAATATCAAATACTTTCGAAAAAGAATCAAGTTTATCAAGTGTATCCAGTGTAATTAATGTTCGGAAACATTTTGAACATTTTCCGCAATTATTGAAATTAAAACATACATCCAGATAATTCATTGCTATTTCATCATCAGCTAAGGCTTCTGTTTTTTCCAGTCTTGTCGCATAGTCGGAAATGATGAACTGCAGGCTTTCAGTAGACAGAGCATCACACAAAAGGGTTTCGTAATGTTCTGATCCTTCTGTAAGGCTTAAGTCGAAGAATTCAGGCCAGCCAGCTGATGAGCAGTAATACCTGCCAAAAAGTTTTTGAACTGCCAGAACCGATGCAATATTTCTGTAAACACCTGTATATCCATAAGCACCACGATAGAAATCTTTATCAAGATTGGATTCGACATATAAGAGCGGAAGCCCTTTTTTTTCAGCAACTTCTGATGCATTTTTCATTTTCTCTAATGACATTCGATCCGTTTCTTCATAGAATTCATGTAAGTTATATACTTTACCCGATGAAGAATCCGGATGGAAAATTGCTCCCATATTAAAATATGCTAGGTGTGTCAGCTGATAATCTTCAGGTACAGTGCTCGATGTGTATTTTTTCAAAGAATATAGAGAATCAACTCCGCAGCTCATTCCAGTCCCAACCGCGTGTTCGGTAGAAATTGCATCATTGGAAATCGGCCCTTTGAGATTGATGATCGGCTGCTTTTTACAGAGAGCAGGTAAAAGTAACTGAGTGATTCCAAAATACATTTTTTCTGATATTGGAGCCTCAAATTCAATATCCGATTGTGTCATCATTGCATACCAAAGCATTGCAACAACAAAAGAATCCGATCTGGAATCACATAAATAACGTCCGTATTCTTCAGGTACTCTGAAAAACAAGGAACTGTCATCCCTTTGCCATTCAACAGGGGGATAGTTTTCATGAGTTCTCCAATGTGTTTTATAAAGACTTTTTTCAAGATCTTTATATTTCATTGCAGTATCATCAGAAATATCAACTCTTGCGTTTAATGTGAAATGCTTATCATTATTTGTTATAAACGGTTTACCAATATGAATCATATCTACTTCACCTTCTGTTTTATATGATATTTCTTCTTCTTTTTGTTCAAAGCCCTGAATAAATAATCTGTTACTTCGCTTGGATACTCATGGGCCTTATGTAATTCCTGATGAGAATTAATTTCAATAATCTTGAAACCATCCTCAGTAACTGCAATATCAAAACCCAGCCATGCCAGCTGCGGGCAATACTCTGCTATCTTTAAAAGACCTTCCTTGATTAGTTTCCAGTTAGGTATAGTACCTGTCAGTTCCAGGTTAGAATCAGGATGCTTGATAACTTTTTCATATACATGGTTAATAGGAATCTGGGAATCATAGAATCGTCCTGACTCAATATCGATTTTGCACACTATTCCACCTTGTGCAATATTATCAACAACACCGGATTTGGACGTGCCTATCCGGAAATACGCAACAGGTATTACTGGATCGTTACCGTTTTCATTAATTAAAGTCACACGGATCGTATTCACAGATCCCGAATAAAATTTAGAAATCTCCGGATGCATCTGTACATATTCAGTAATTACATAATCATCCAAATCACTTAAAAACTTCTGGAAGTCATTCTCTGAATATTTCTTTTTATTTACTAAAAATGTCCCGTCTTCTGAATATTCAAGTTTATAAAATCCAACGCCATGCGTTCCTGTAGCTTTTTTTGCCACCAACAGTTTCTCTTGTTGCAGCATTTCAGAAATGCTCTTGATACTGCTACCATAAGTTTGAGGGCAATCCGCCAAGCGCATCACTTCTCTGTTTTTCATAATGTGGAAATAATACTTTGGCAGAAACTCATGGAAAGGCTCTAAGATATAACGCATTGTCAGCTTGTCATCAATCCATTTTCTGTATTCATTATTTAGCGGATACAAATAAAAATAATCCTCATCACTGATAATGTTCCGATAATTATCCTCATTAAGGTTATATTGTCTAATGCGCCATGGATAGAATCCTCTTTCATAAGCCCATTTCTTCTGATCTTTCGGCAAATCACTTTTCAAATAAGCATTTCTGACTCTGCCTTTCAGATTACTGACATAATACTTACTGTAACCTTTTTTTCTAAGTAAATGCGACTGCAATTTATCAATCGAAAATCTGATTATATTCATCACTGTCTCCTTGAATTCTCTTACCTGTACTATTATAATCGCATCATTGCTTTCTTTTCTTTGCAATGCACTGTATTAAGGATTTTGCTGGGTAACAAATAAATGGAAAATAATGAAATAAATAATGCGTTATTATTCTTTTCTTTGTCAGGATTTTGTAGTAATCCGACATTTCACGCTGTTTCAATTGTTTTATATCATGCGTTTTTTCATATATTCTGAATTTTCTGTTAAGCACTGCCTTTTCAACGCATTTATGATATTTTCCATCTGTATAGCTGTCAAATGCGTATAAAGCTTTTATTTCTGTGTCATAATGCAAAACATATCTTTTGGTATCAGCACGATTTTTACCGCTCCAGCTAGATGAATTCGACGTTCTGTAATTTGACATTGCCGAATCAATATAGTAAACATCTGCGCAGGTTCCTGCATATAAAAACACAGGTACATCTCCGACTTTAAAAAACTTTCTATATTCCGGCGATTTACTGATGTAATCAGAATAAATATCTGATCTGATCATAAAACCAGATATTTGATATGCCATTGTATTGTTTAGCGAAGGATATAAACAATAATTGACAAAAGATTCTCCACTGATAACTCCTGTCTCAAAATGCTCCTGAGGTGCGTAACGACCGTATCTTGAACCACTTAGATTTGCAAATGCCACTTTTGAAATACAGGCACCGCAGGACGAGTTGTTCTCAAGAGCGTCCACTTGCTGCTGCAGCTTAGTTTTATCTGTCCAGAAATCATCACCTTCGCACCATGCTATATATTTCCCGTGCAATTTCGGGAAAACAAAATTATCTATAATACTGATATGTTGTGAGTGCTGGTTATTAATCTGGTAAATTGGTCGAATAATTTCAGGATAAAGCCGCTCGTACTCTCTGATGATATCCGCTGTTCGATCAGTAGATGCGTCATCATGAATTATAACTTCATACTTGAAGTTGGTTTTCTGGTTTACAAAACTATCCAGTGTTTTTTTGATAAATGCCTCATGATTATATGCTAAGCATATAATGCTAACCATAACATCATTACGATTTAAACTCATTTTTACTCCTCAATCCCCTACAGATCCAAACCAATTT
>AUXO010506254.1_pt1 | contig 15309 bp, 20 predicted proteins | sample 768731 | NCBI WGS metagenome assembly AUXO01 (sample SAMN02715735, study PRJNA202380) | gut metagenome | biome: sheep rumen | host: Ovis aries | place: New Zealand: Palmerston North
GGGATATATAATACCAGTAGTTAACTTTTTTTGTTTTCCCCCAGTTAACTTAATCAAACCCAATAAATACAATACATTAGTTCAAAAATTAACACAAAATTAATCGTTAACATATAATTAATCAATGGTAACCATAAGTTAAACATCATTTAAGAAACAATTAGGAAACAAAAATTTGTATCCTAAATAATTAACTAATAAGATACAACAAATTTCATAATTCCTATTGACATCTATCCTATATAGTGTATAATGGTATTAGATACAACAAAATGTTGTATGTAGGAAGAGGTAGATGTTATGGAAGTTTTAAAATTTGATAGAGTTTGTAAGTGTGACTGGTGTGGTGACAATAGATATTGTTCTATATGTCATATTGGTACAACTAATTATAATAGGCTTGTATGTCTTGAATGTGCTTTATCAATAAATCAAAATCAGAGGGTGTTGGATGGTAGAAATTTGATTGACTTAAACAATTCAACAATTATATTTAGAGGTAATAAAGATGTGTGATTTGAATGTAGTATATTATACTTTTAAAGAAAGGTATAGGTCAAAATTAAAAGAACAATATAATGTAGAAGTACCACCAAGATTATATTATACTGATATAGTTGAGGTTAATAACAATTATAAAAATTTTATTAAAAAGCTAGTTTATTTAATTAGTGAAGTTAGTATTAATACAACTGATTTTTATGAGATAAATAATTTACTAGCATCAAGTGAATTAATTGATAGATTAAATGGACTGAAAAAATCTCATGATTATGTTATTATAAAATAAAACTACTTTATTAAGTAGTTTACTAGGTATAGCTGACCACTACCTCAGGTTGTACCTAGTAAAGTGCTTAATAGAGGCACTAGAAAGAGGTAGATAAATATGACAAAAGAAGTTGTCGAACAAAAAGAGGGAATGGTTGAAGAAACAAATATAGTAGAAAGTGAGGATGCAGATAATATGTTAATACCAGTTAATGATGTTACTAATTTAGATTTAATTAATGAAGCAGATAAGGTTACATTTACAACATTAACAGATAAGAAAAAGATATTTAATTTAGGTAGTAAAGTAGATAAGAAATTAAATGATTTTGAAGATAAAGAGTTAACTGTTATGGATGTTTTAATTAAAACATTTAGACATGAAGAACAAGATTTTAATGAAGATACTGGTGTAGTAGAAACTAATATTACATATAGTAAAGTTTGTATTTTAATTGATGATAAAGGTATCAGTTATGTTACTGGTTCAAAGATGTTTACTAATCAAATGATAGATTATATTAAAATGTTTGGTACATCTGATATTAAAAATGGTCTAAAGATAAAAATAGTTAAAAATAAAATGACTAATAGTGATAATAAATATTTAGCTTTTGAGTTATTATAATATTTCATAAAAATTAACTTTACACTTTCTTATTTATATGATAGATATTAATTAAGCTCATTATTAGGTTGATGTAATTTGTAAATATTAAGAGTTTGGTGGTTAATGTGTTTGTTAATATTTACAAAAAAATTAGTTTATATTATAATCATACTAGAAAGGTAGGGATTATATGAAAAATATAATTGATAGGTTAAAAAGTCCTATTGTAATATTACAAATAATATCAATAGTTGAAACTTATTTAATAACAATACAACCTAATTTATCAACTGAATTTAAGGCAACAGCAACATTTTTAACTGGTTTAGTTAATGTTTTAGGTGGTCTTAATAATCCAACTGATAGTGATAATTTCTAATTATAAAATCTCAGGCAATAATTAGAAATATAGAAAGGATGATATAATGAGTAAAAAATTTGGTGTAGATATTTCATATTGGCAAAGAGGTATAAATATAGCAAAGTTTAAGGATGAGCGTGTTGAATTTGTTATTATTCGTGGTATGTATGGTAATTCTAAAGATGTATATTTTGATACATTTTATAATGAATTAAAGAAAAATAATATACCAGTAGGTGTATACCATTATGGACTTGCTAAAAATGTAGCACAAGCAAGAGAAGAGGCACAGACCTTAATAAATTATTGTTTAAAAGGTAGACAATTTGAGTATCCTATATATTATGATGTTGAGGATAAAATTTTACTTAATTTAGGTATTAGTGAAACAACTGAAATTGTAAAAGCTTTTTGTGAAACTTTAGAAAATGCTGGCTTTTTTGTTGGTGTTTATATGAGTGAAAATACTTATAATAGAGAAGTATATGGTAGTGAACTTTCTAAATTATATAGTCAGTGGCGAGCTAAATGGACTAAAGAAGAAAATAAACCAATTAATGTAGATATGTGGCAGTTTGGTGGTGAGGCTAATATGATTAGAAGTAATAGAATTGCTGGATATGTATGCGACCAAGATTACTGTTATGCTGATTTACCTACAATTATAAAAGAAAAAGGATTTAATGGATATGCTAGTAGTGTTTTTGGTACACCTAAAAAATCAACTGATGAAGTTGCCCATGAGGTATTAGATGGTAAATGGGGAAATCAACCGGATAGAGAAGTGCTTTTAACTAATGCTGGATATGATTATAAAACAGTGCAGAATAAAGTAAATGAGCTAATTAATAACAATATGGTAAATGTTATATATTATATAATAAAACCAGGTGATACTTTGAGTGGGATAGCTCTTAAATATAACACAACAGTTAAGCAGTTAATGAATTGGAACAATATAAAGAATGCTAATTTAATTTATGCTGGTAAAAGTATAAGAGTTGAATAATGGCAGTACAAGCTAGAATTGCACCATTCATTAATGTTACTTTTTGGGTAACTAGTGAATTTTGGGAAGATAGAAGTTATTATCATAAAGGGATAGATATTGCAACATCTACAGCAGGAGGAAGTCAACCAGTATATTCTGTTTGTAATGGTGTTGTTGTTAGAAGTGAATTTACTGGCAGTAATGAGCAAAAAATAGGTTATGGTAATGTTATAATTGTAAAATCAACAGATAATGGTATGGGTTATTTATTTGCACATTTAAATAGTAGAGATGTAAATGTAGGTGATACAGTAGTTATAGGTCAAAAGCTGGGTATGGAAGGTGAAACTGGTGAAGCTTATGGTATGCACCTACACTTTGAGATGCAGGACTTAACAAATCATGATTGGGATTATTCTCATGTAAGAGAGTTATATAGTAATCCAGCTGATTTTATGGGAATACCTAATGTTGAGGGTACAGAGTGTTATTATGATGGTACACCATATGTACCACCTACACCATCTGTTACAGTTAAAAAACATAAGTTTAAATTTTATTTTTATAAAAGGTATTTTGGAAGTTGACAAAATACCTTTTTTATTATAATATTAATTTGTAATTAATTTATAGAAAGGAGTTAAAAATATGGCTAGATTATCTAAAGAAGAACTAATTAATAAAATTAATGACTTACCTATAGAGGATGAGATGAAAATATCTTTGATGGAAGATGTTACAGATAGTGTAGATGGTGAAGTTATTACAGCAGAGGAAAAGGTTAAAATTGATGGTTATGATGATATCAAGTTTAAGTATGAGGAACTAGTTAAAAAATATAAAGACAGATTTGTTTCTAGTGAAACTGAAACTATTATCGAAGAACCTAAAACAGTAGAAGAAAAAGAATTTATTGATATAAAAGAAATTTAAAGGAGAGTGAAATTATGGCAATTAATCATGTTTTAAAAGCTAAAACTGATAGCGAGCTTTTAAGTTATATTATTAATGTAACACCAGAGTTAGCAAGTGATATTGATTTGCCTGTTCAAGGTGAGAGTATAGCACCAATAGGTAGATTAATTATGAATAATGAAAGATATAGAAATGCTTTCATCAATACAGTTAATTTAATTGGTTTAACTGTAATTAAAAGAAATGGATGGGATAATCCATGGTATTTTACTAAAAGAGGTAATTTAAGATTTGGTCAACAAATTAGAGAGTTGATTTTAGATTTATGTAATGTATATGATTATAATAAAAATAAATCTAATAAAACAAGATTTTTACAAAATGAAGTACCTAATTTATTTAATTATATTCATGAGGTAAACTTTCAAAAGTTTTATGAGCAGTCTGTTAGTATTGAACAGATGCAAATGGCTTTTGATAGTGAAGGTGGATTATTTAGTTTTGTAGAAGAATGTATTTTAATGTTATATGAGAGTTTAAAATATGATACATACATTGTTGATAAGTATATGTTATGTAGAAGAATTTTAGATGGAACTGTAACAAGTGTAAAAATTGATGATTATGATAATTTAACTAACAGACAAAAGGTTAGTAAAATCAAAGCAATATCTAATAAAATGATATTTAGAAGTGCTAATTATAATCCAGCTGGAATAAGAAAAGCTACTAGTTTTAGTGAGCAAATGGTTATAATTAATACTGATTTTGAGGCTGATTATTCAACTGATGTAATGGCTACATCATACTTTAAAAGTGATGCAGAGTTAAAAAGTAATATGGTATTAATTGATGGTTTTAGTGAGCATGATACAGACAGACTTACACAACTTTTAGAAGAGGCTTATGTACCATTTACAGAAACAGAATTATCACAACTAGCTAATGTACCAGCTATGATTATATCTAAACAATGGTTTATGGATTATGATTATTTACTTGATAATGCTAGTGAAACTAAACAAATGGAATTCACTAACCCTACAACATTAGAAAGAAATGTATTTTTGCACGCATGGAAAGTATTTTCAACAAGTCCATTTGAAAATGCCTGTGTATTTACAAAAGACACACCAGCTGTATCAAGTGTAACAGTATCACCATCTACAGCTACAGTTAGTAAAGGTCAAACATTACAATTAACAGCTACTGTTGTTACAACTGGATTTGCTAATAAAGGTGTACAATGGGAAGTTACACAAGGTGATGGTGTAACAGTAGACTTGAATGGTCTTGTTACAATACCAGCAGATTTTAGTGCTACTGGAACTGGACAAGTAAAAATAAAAGCTACAAGTATCTATAATAAAACAAAATCAGCAACAGCTACAATTACAGTAGTTTAAAGAGAAAGTGAGACTACTTTCTCTTTTATAATATAGAAAGGATGGAATTATGAAAAGAAAACTTGTAAACTCACAGTTATCTAATTTTCAAACTTATAATATGTACATGAGAAAAATGATAACACTAGCTGAAAATGTTTTTCAATTTAAAAATCTACCAGACTATATTGATACAGCTTATATTAATAAAGTTTTATTAAGACAAGGTGCTATAGCTTTTTTCTATGAGGAAGTGTTAGATAGTATTGTTGCACTTCCCTTTACTGGTTTAGGTTTTTTAGATATATATGGTAGACCTAAAAAAATACAAGTACATGGGTGTAATGGTTATACAAGAACTTTATCTTTAGATGAATTTGTTATTATGTATGATAATAATGGTAGATATCCATTATACCTTGACATTTCACAATATGCTGAAAGAATGGCTTTATGTGAAAGAACTATTGATATTAACATACAGCAACAAAGAACACCAAGATTTTGGAAAACATCAGTAGATAGAGAAAAAACTGTTAAAGATATTGCTAATGAAGTTGATGGTATGTGTGAAAAAGTTATTGCTTATGATGATATTGATTTGGATGATACAACTATTGTTTTATCACCAGCACCTTTTGTCGCTGATAAAGTTGAGGACAGTAAAGATAAAATTTGGGCAGAATTTTTACAACATATAGGTATTTCAAATTTAAGTTTAACTAAAAAAGAAAGACATATTACTGAAGAGATTAATGCTATGCAAGGTGGTACAATAGCTAGTAGATTTTCAAGATTTGAACCTCGTAAAAATGCTATTGATAAAATCAATAAAAAATGGGGTGATAAGTTAGGTGAAAAATTAGATGTTTGGTATTATGATGGTGAACCTACTACAGAAGAAACTAAAGAGGAGGATATAGATAAAGATGATGTTTTGGAATAGAAATTTAATTTATAATCAAAAACCACCTACTTTGTATAGTTTAATGGATAGTATGGTTAATTATGATAGTGATGATAAAACTAAAATAAAAAATCTAGCACTTGCTTGTCACGAAAGAATATTTGATTTTGATTATCCTTTATCTACTAAAGTTGAAAAAAATGATTTTGAAGTATTAATTTTAAATAAATTTTTGATGCGAAGAATTGGATATGAAACATTCACAGCTTTTCAAATAGCTTTATCAGTAAAACTTAATGAGATAATGCCTAACTATAATAAAATGTTTGATATGCTAGATGGTTGGGATTTATTTAATGATGGTGAAGTAATTAACAGAACTTTAGAAGAAACTGGTGAGGGTACAAACAATAATACTGTTAATTTAAGAAATTTAACAAAATCTAGATATGCAGAACTTCCTCAAAATCAATTATCAGATTTAGAGGATGGTAAATATGTAACCGACTACACTATACAAGATAACAGTAATACTGGAACTAATAAAAATACATCTAGTCAAGATAATAATGTAGAGGAAACTATAAGAAGAAGTCCATCAGATAAATTAAAATTATATAATGATTTTATAGAAAAAAGAAATAATATTTATACTATGATATTTAATGATTTATCTTGTTTATTTTATGGACTTATATAAAGGAGAGTGAAAAAGTGAGTAATTTTGAAAAAATAGAAAAAGATGAAATTAATATATTATCACCATTTAAATTATTAGTATTAGAAAACTTCCCATTTATTGAGGCTGATTTTGATGCTATTACTAATTATCAGTTAATGTGTAAAATGACAGAATATATGAACAGTATTAATACTAATGTTAATACTTTAAATGAAAATGAAAATCGTGTTTATAATGCTTTTAATGAACTTGTTGAATACATTAATAATTATTTTGATAATTTAGATGTACAAGAAGAAATTAACAATAAATTAGATAGCATGGTTGAAAGTGGTGAGATGCAGACTATTTTAAATAGTTTACTTGAACCAATTGAAAATAAAGTTGATGGAATAAGAAGTGATGTTAATATTTTAACAGAAAGAGTTAATAATATAACAGAACTTCCTGAAGGTAGTACAAGTGGTGATGCAGAGTTAACTGATATTAGAATAGGTGGTAACGGTGTTACATATTCTAGTGCTGGTAATTCTGTTAGAGGACAATATGATGCTTTGCATAATACCAATAAACATTTTGATAAATATGAGCTTAACTTAACATTTACACCTGGATTTATAAAACCAGTAGATTTATCATATGGAAATGGTGGCGACCATACATATTCAAATGTATTTTTACTACCAGCTATGAGTATTTTACATATGCCAAGAATAACAAGAAGTAATAGTGTAGTATCTATTTGTGAGTGTGATATAGAAGGAAATCCTACAAAGTTAATTTGGAAAGGTTGTGGAATACAAGAAAGTGATGGTAGTTACTGTTACTTTATAACAACAGAAGATATTTATATAAGAGTTGCTGGTAATATTAATGATGCTGTTAAAAATTATAATCATTATTATGTATCTAAATTTGATAAAGATATTATTATAGATGATAGTAATTTTGCAACTTATGGATATAATTCTGTTGGTGATGTATATGGTAATGGTGGTTTAACTAGCAATTCATCATCAATACCTGGCTATATACATTCAACTAACTTTTTTATACCTAAAGGGTTTACTATTGAATTTTATAGTGCTGGTAATACTTCAAATTGGGCATTAAGTGAATGGGATTATAATTATGGTAGAGTTAGAAGTTTAATTTTAGGTAATAACGAAATACAGCACTTACAATATACATCTGATAAAAATCAATTTGTTAGACTATCTGGAATGACTACACCTATAGCTAATAACTTTAATGATATAATACCGGTAAATAAATGGAAGGGATGGAAGATGTACTATAAACCACTACACTATGATAAAAACAATATTTTATATGGTAAAAAATTAACTGTTATGGGTGACAGTTTAATTTATGGTAATAGATTAGGTAATGGTGCTACATGGGTTACTAATGTAGGTATTAATAACAATATGGTATATACTAATTTAGGCGATAATGGAAACCCAGTAGCAGTAGTAGAAAATAGTGGTGAGGTCGCTATGGTAGATAGAATTGATACTATTCCTACTGATACAGAATATTTTGTACTTTTAGGTGGTGCTAATGATAAAAGATTAAATGTACCAATAGGCGAAATTAATTCTACTGATAAAACAAGCTTTTATGGTGCATTAAATACAATTATAGCTGGTGTAAGAGATAGATGCCCAAAGGCAAAAATATTACTTTTAACTACTTATAATAGATTTGCTAGTAAAAATACTTATAATTTAGGTGATATTGATTATGCAGAAGCTATGATACAAGCTGGTAGAAATAATTTAGTGCCAGTATTTGATAACTTTCATAACTCAGGTGTTAACTTTCTTGATAGTAAACAGGATGCATGGATGGATGAAAGTAGAAATGTACAAAAGTTTGAAAATAATCAAACAGTTTACATAGATGATACACATCATTTTAGTATAGAAGGCTATGAATGGATTACACCAATTTATGAAAATTTATTAAAAGGTTTATAAAAAGAGGATTAAATATCCTCTTTTAAATTATATTATTATCTAAATTATAATTATACATATTATCATGATTATGCCATATAGTTGTACCACTTCTAAAAATCCCATTAATTACTTCCATGTAAGAATTTTCCATACTACCAATACCTACTACTTCATCTGTACCAATTTGTACATAGTTAAAATAAGCTCGACCAGTAATATTTGGAGTTTTTAATCTGTTAATTTTATAACCATATCTAGTAAAGTAGTCATCAATTATTTTAGCATACTCTTGTTTGATACTCATTTTATAAAAGTGAAATGTGTTCTTTCCTTCACTTGTAACAACATCACCAGCATTTAAATTACCCCTAGCTTGTGCTGGTATTAATTCATGTTGCTTTTGTGTAATTAGTGCATTTGCTATTGAACCAGCACCATTCACAGCACTACCAATTGCACCACTAACATTACCACTAGCTATATTTCCAATTGTTCCAAGTAGTGCATTAGTACCAGCCATACCAATATTAACATCATCTGTTGATACTGTATGTCCAGCTATATTAATAGAGTTTTGTGTTAACCAATTTGTATACATATCAACGGGGTAAGAACAAATTGGTAGTTTACCCATATTAATACCATACTCATCATTTTCTGCTATACCTTTATAATTTTTAGGTATCATTCTAATAGAGCATCCTGGTGTTATTGCCATATCTATTTTAAAATTACAACTTCCATCAGAAAAATCCTCATAATTATAAATATAACTTGAACCATTATTATTACTTGCTAACAAGTAATTATATGGATAACATAATAGTTTTTTATTTTTAGGAGAATATCCTTGTAATGTAGTCATTTTAGATATTGAATTATTATATGTAACTGGTGCATCACCTTGAGGCATCTCTGGACCAGTCGCACTACCTAAAAATATTTTTGGTGCCATAAATAAACCATTTATACCATCAATTTGTCCTTTATCAGCAACAGCATTTAAAACTATTGATAATTCACTTGTTGAAAACAATGGATAATAGACGCATCCACTTGCTATACCGTTATATTTTCTAACACCTGCTTGCGAAAATTTAGTTACAGATGATGGAGATGGTGATAAGTCTAAAGTAGTAGATAAAACATACATTAACTCACTTGTTAACTCATCCATAGCATCATCTATTACATGTTGGTTACAAATATATTCACCAGTTTCTAGTCCTTCGGGTACGGTGTTAACACCTATAGTATCATTATTAACATGTTCTCTAATTACTATACATGGTTTTGTTGTTACATAAGAAAACCATGTTGAAAATACATCTATTGTATAATCTATTTGTGTAGTACCATCATTTTTATATTTTACTTTATCTATCCATGCAAAAAACCATTTATTAGAGTAAGATGGATTTTGAAAAGCTAAATAATTACTATCTAGACAAGTTGCATAATTAAATGGTACTAATATACTATTTTCTTCTCTTATAAAAGTAAAATCAGTTGCTTGTGCTGTTACATTTGCCTCACACAAACTAACCATTTGTGCCTCTGTATAGTTTATAACATTCTTATAACTTCTATCCATCTTTATATTATGTGCTAGTATTATTCTAGAATTTTTACTCATGCTCTTCACCATCCTTTGATTTATATATTTCTAAAAACAAATAAGCATAATCAATAAAGTCTTTTTTCTTATTACATTTTTTCATTTTTTCTATAATCATATCCATTATAATAAATTTCCCCATATAAATAACATCATTTATTCTTTCTTTATGTAATTCTTCTTTTTCTATTTCAGATAATTTTTTCATAACTCACCTCACTATTATAATACTATCTTTTTATTTCAAAATCAATAACTTGTTTAAAATCAGTACCTACCAAGTCATTCGCATAAAATATATTATTCTCTCTAAATGTATCATACATAAACCTTCTTAACCTATCATTACTAATAGACATATCATATATATTTCTTTGCCAGTATTTATCAATTTTAACTACATCAGAAAAAACAAATTTTTTAGGTTTTAAATCCTTTTCATATGGATATATAAACCAGCAAGTATCTTTCTTATTTTCATTATCTTTTAAGTATTCACCTACAAATTTAAAACTTTGATATTGAAAATATACTTGAAATAATTTTCTGTAGCACCTTCTTGATTTTGGTAAATGTGGTTGTGGGTCTGTCTGCCATGAACCCTTATTTGCCATATCTTTTCTTTTACCTATTACAAAAGATGATACCCCAGTTGATTTACAATATTCTATAGCTAGCTTTACTTCTATAGGTTTTCCATCCTCATCAATTTCACCCGTTGGTAGCCATTTACAAATTATTTCCCCTTGTTTCTGATTTTTTATAATATCTTGTAATTCCCAGTCATTTAAATAAGGACATACCCTAGATATTGTATTACCTACAAGCCATAATCTTGTAGTACCTCTTTTTCTATCTACTGTAGAATAAAAATTCATGAGCTTGTCAGCCTCATGTGCTAGATATATACTTCTAGACATAAACTCTTCAAATATAATGTCCGTTACATCTAAATAAGATGCACCAGCATAATTCTGTTCTGTTGAAAGTGCTACTACATAACCTATTTTATCAAATCTTTCTGTTTTACCTGTATCTTGATTATAGTTAGCTAGATATAAAATCTTTCTATAATAAGATATACAATTAAATTTACCATCAGTTAATTTGAAAATATCTACATCAGCAAAATACTGCTCTATTTTTTCTGTTGTTATCTCTTCTTTCCATCTACGCATCAATATAAATCTAGTACCTTTTTTAATTATACTTTTTATTATATTACCTTTATCTTTATAATTGTCATGATAAGTATATGTATCTTTCAAATAGTTATCTATTGCTTTTGTGTTTTTTACTTGATAACTTTTACCGTTTGACCTCTCACCCCAAATAAGATTTATATTAGCACCACACTTATCTATGTTAGTAATAGAATAATATACTATCTTTTTACTTCCCATTTTTAACCTCTTTTAGTTTCTGATAATATATACTAGATATTATACTTTTTATAAATGCTATACATTCCTCTTCATCAAGTAACCTTTTACTATAAGATATCATTATCTCATCTATTCCCTCATATATTGTAACAATATATCTTTTATCATTTATTTTAGTTTGTTTTATAGTATAATTTTTATATTTATATCTCTGTACCATTTTATCACTTCCCTTCTAATTCGTTCATTTTATCTAATAGTTTAAATTGGTCTACCCATTGACAACCATCACTTGTGTTATAATACCAACTGTTTTCTTTTATCCACTTTCTTAAACTATTCCAGTTGGATTGTAATTGATTGTTTTCTTCTCTTAATTTATTATTCATTTCACTCATAGCACTTAAATAACTACTTTCAAATAATTCATTCATTCTATTTCACCTACCTTATTTTGTACTTAACCACCATATTATAATTAATATATTTATTAAAATAATTACTAAAATATCTATCGCGTTAATTACTATCATTCTATTACACCTACCTAATCTTTCTTTAAATATAATTTAGCAATTTCACTTTCTATCTCTTCTCTTACCTTTTTGACATTTTCTTTTGTTGTCCTTCCAGTTACTAAATTACATCTATCAACTTTAGCTTTCTTACATACATCTGTTAATGTAATTTTTGAAAACTTTTTTATATAATTTAAATCATCCATAATACATCTCCTATTCTTTATATACTGCTCTTTTACTGCTTTCATCACTAATTAAATGTGCATATTCTAAACTTTTCCCTAATGTATATGTAGTAGGTACTAGACAGCATCCACATCTATCTGTTACTTCTAACTCTATACCGTTATAATCTGTTAAAACAAAAGGTTTCATATCATCATTATAAAATAAACTTGATTTACCAGTATCTTTATAATCAAATACAAAATCATCTTTAAATTCTCTCAAATCTTTTAATGCACTACTTCCTTTTTTAGGTACACCAGCTACAGTTATTTGTATCTCTTCATTACCATTTTTATCAAGTTTTTTTACTGCATACTTTTTAGCACCTTGTGTTATAAACTCTATATAATGTGCATCCATCTCAAATAAACCTAATAAATGACTTCTACCTTTTATGTCTTTTGGTGCATACTTATAAAAATCTATTCCTAACAGATTACTTACAAATTTTACTTTATTATTGACTTTTTCATTATATTCATATATAATATTCTTGTTGTAACCAGGTGCTAACTTAATACTATCTGTATCACAATATACAACATATTTATCTAGCTTTAACACATTCCTCAAGAGATTATTTCTAGCATATGCTGTAACCCATACACCATATGCAAAAGATAGAAATGATTTCTTTTTTTCTTTTTCTAATAAATCCTCTATCTCTTCATTTAATAATGGTATCTCATCCCATCCATTAATATTATCAAAAACAACCGTATCTTTTATCATATTGGTAACACTCATACCATATAATGAATTAAATTTTTGCTTTTCTAAATTGTACTCTACATCTTTACCCTCTACATCTTTATACTCTGTTTTTTTAACATATTTATCTAATATAAAATTAATAAATTGAATAGGTAGATATTTATATAATGAATAATAACTTTCTATTATTTCATACTCACAATTATAACTATCTAATATAAATTTAAAATCTATATCTGTTAATGTCATTTCTAATTCACTCGCTTTTATTACTCTACCATTATCATATTTAGCACCACTTATACATCTACATTTAGATGCACTTATAAAATTATTATAATATTTACATTCTAAATTTTTAAATCTAACTACTAATAAATATGCAAATTTACTAATCATGTTCTCTCTTCTTTTTAGATTACATTTTTTAAACTCTGTAGCTGGATATTTACTAGATACAAGTACATAAGGATATGATGATGTAAAATCCCAACTATCAACATTCTTTAATATTTCATCAGCATATATCCAGTTAGCATGAGTATAACCACCCATAAAAGCATCTGTTAATAAATTATAAACATGAGGGTCTTTATTTATTGCTTTATAAACTTTATTTCTATAACTATAATCATTAAGAACTAATTTTTTTAATTCTCTTCTAACATGACCTGTAGATGTTATAGGTATTTTATCAACTCTTTCATATTGTTTTAACTCTTCTAGTATATAGTAATATATTATCAAACAGTCATTTTCACAATATCCTAATTCTTCTTTAGTTAATGGTGTTTTACTATGTCTTATTTTTAAATAATCAAGGTCGCCTACTTTCTTCTCAATATCTAAATTATAAATAGATGGTATTTTTTCTAGTTTACAATTACTCATTTTATAACTGCATCTAAATTCTATGTTATAATCCATTAATCTAGCACTCATAACATTTCTAGATTTTCTAGCCATTACATCACAGAAATTAAATTTTGACCTTAAAAATTGAAATTCAAAAGATAAATTATGGATAAAAACAATCTTATTTTCAGATACATAATAATCTAGCCTATCCAAAAAATTACTAAACTCTTCCCATGTTCTACCATAATAAACAATATCATTAATTGAAAACATCCATATATACATAGTTGCCTTAAATTCACATTCATGTCTTGTTTTTTCATCTAATTCTAAATAACTCATCACATTCAATTGTTCATTATTCAAAACTAAGTAGGAAGTAGTTTCTATATCAAAGGTATAAATATCATTATTTACTACCTTTTTATTTCCTACATATGTAGCCTCATGCCCCCTATATTTAGTCCAGTATAGCAATTATACATTAACTAAATTATTATATAACCTTTTTAACCTTCTAATTATATCCTTATCATTTCCATATTCAATATAATTATTTAACTCATTTAACCATCTATTTTCTGTCCAGTTTTCACTTCTTGCTACTTGTATTATTACCATTAATTCAGATGGGTCTATATAATTTATTAACCATTTAAAATCTTCCTCTTCATAAAAATCGTAAAAAGTTTCAACATCTTCATCATCAAGATTATCTATATTCTCATCTATTTCTTCTATATTAATATCAGTATCATCAACTAATAACTCTTTTATTGTCTTTTTACTTCTGTTTATTGTATCTCTAATACCAGCAACAGTAGATGTTTTAGCTTTTAAAAATAAATCTAATGCTTTATTTACTGCTTTTATTTTCATAGCATCTTTACCACTTACTCTTTTAACTCTACCTTTTCTATCTAACCCTCTTATCTCTGGTATTGATAATTTAGTTTTTAATTTTTTAACAGCCCATTTATCAGTGCCAAACTTTTTCTCAATTAAACTAATTCTTCTATTTACTTCCTTTATTTTCTTTTTTAATTGTTGCTGTTCTATAGATGGTAGACTTTTTACTGGTTTTGGTCTTTTTAATCTTGTTCTAGTCCTTCTAGGTGTTTTATATCCTCTAGGTTTATTTCTCATTATTTACCACCTCATTAAAATAAATTATTAATCAAACCCTCTAAACTACCACAATAAAATTCAAACTTATTACTAAAAGCATTACTCATATAATCTAAATAATCACTACCTAAAATCTCAATATAATGTTCTTTTAAATAATTTTTAACATCACATAATGTATTTGCATCCTCTAACATTTTTATAAATTCATAATAAATTAACATAACATCTACCTCTTCCTACATACAACATTTTGTTGTATCTAATACCA
>AUXO016411789.1_pt1 | contig 15309 bp, 15 predicted proteins | sample 768731 | NCBI WGS metagenome assembly AUXO01 (sample SAMN02715735, study PRJNA202380) | gut metagenome | biome: sheep rumen | host: Ovis aries | place: New Zealand: Palmerston North
AAGCTTTTAAACAAAATATTTTTTTTCCATAGAAAAAACATTATCAAACAAAACAAATCAAAAATTAAGTTGACAGCATTGATTAAATTATATGAAATATAAAAGAAGTATTACTTATGATATAAAAATTAGTAAGATGAAAAAAATATTTTGATATTTTGTATAATAATCTAACTGATTAATTCATATTTATCAATCAAAATACATAAAATTATAATTTGGACCATCGTTTTAATGGAGACAATAATTTGGTTAATTCCTTTCTTGCTTCATCAATAGATATTTGTCTATCATCAATATACATTGGAATAAGATATTCCACTTCTTCTTCCATAGTTCTATCATCAATAAATTCGCCATTTTCATAACAATATTTACAATATTCTTCACTTAATGAAGAATCCTTATTTGTACCCTTATACTCCTCATAAAGAGGTACACTACATGATTGACATATTTTCATTATCACACCACTAAAGATTATTTTGTCTATCTCAATAAATTATTATATGTCTATTTAATTAATAATTCTTTTAGTTAAACTTAATAGGAATATGGTTGAAATATATCTATAATATTTATACGAGGAGATTTTTTGGAAGATAATAAAAATGTTGAAATATTAAGGGGTAATCCAAAAAAAGCGTTGCTAAAACTCGCCTTACCTATGATTTTTGCATTATTACTGATTAGTTTTAACAATATTATTGATAGAATATGGATATCAGGATTAGGTACAGACCCTCTAGCTGCTATAGGATTTGTTTCACCAATATTCATGATTATAATAGGTATTGCAAACGGATTAGGAGCCGGTTCAAATTCATTAATATCTCGATATATAGGTTCTAAAGAATATGATAAAGCAAATAATAGTGCATTGCATTCAATATTAATAGTAATTGTAGTTTCTATATTAATACCCCTGGTATTGCTTCCCTTTTATAATCAGATATTGGTCTATATGGGAGCAAGTAGTGTAATGGATTATGCACGAGATTATGGTATAATTTTAATAGCAGGCACTTTTGCTTTTATGTTTAATTTATTATTTTCTAGTCAATTGCGTGCTGAAGGTGATATGAAGAAAGCAACTTTTACAATGGCTGCAGTTGATATTTTAAATATTATTCTTGATCCCGTATTTATTTATACATTTAATCTTGGAATAAAAGGTGCTGCATTAGCAACAGTCCTTTCATCAATTTTCCCTACTTTAGTAGCATTTTACTGGTTATTTGTTAAAAAAAGTACTTATTTGGATTACAATATTCATAATTTCAAATATGATTTTGAATACATCAAAGGAATATTGAATGTAGGAATACCTGCAAGTCTGGAAGAATTTATTATCTCCATCGTAAACATTATCTTAAATTTGATGTTAATTATTGTTTCAGGTACAAACATTGTAGCAGCGTTCAACATCACATTTACAATACTGCAATTAGGTATGATGCCCTGTATAGCCATAGGTACTGCAGCAATTACAGTAGCAGGAGTAGCTTTTGGGGCTAAAGAATATGATAAAGTACAAATAATATGTCATTATGCTATAAAAATAAGTTTGATAATTGCAACAACTATTACAATTATGCTTGTAATATTTGCACCGGAAGTTTCACTATTCTTTGCTAACAATGAATCTAATCCGGAATTTTATCAGTTAATTATCGATGTATTAAAAGTTGTATCAGTATTCCTTATTGTTACACCTGTTGGTGGTATATGTGCTAATACTTTCCAGGCAATGGGAAAAGGAACATTATCTTTAGTAATTACAATAATAAGAGAATTGATATTTGTTATATCCCTCTCATATATCTTTGGTATAATATTAAAAATAGGAGTAAATGGAGTATTATTAGGTCTTATTCTTGGATTGTTAATTGGTTCTACAATCTCTTTAGCAGTATTTGAAATTTATATAAAGAGACTTAAAGAAGAATCTTCAATCTCTTCATAATTACTTTTTTAAATCTCAAATTCCGGAAATTCACTAAGTTTAAGATATTTTCTAATTTTCTTATTTAATTTGCATGCTACTTCTTTAACTATATATTCATACTCCTGATATTGACAGAGTGTGATATTTGTATTTCCATGTACAAGTAATGATGAATGTCTCATCTCTATTATGTCACAGAAAATATCCTGGTTTTCCTGATAAAATTTACCAATAGGATCTTTTAATTGCTTAAGTATATACAACTGATCTTTAAGTGATACATGAACATGATTATAGGAATTTGTAAATCCTTTAAGATACTCTATGAAATATTTATTTACCCTTAGTTTTTCCAATTGTTTTAAATCCACATTTGCTGAATCTATACCATAATTCTTTTTTAACTTTAGATGACATGATAATTCCAAAGCTCTGTATAACTGTATTATTGCTTCATTATATTTTCCTTCCCTGTTTCGTCTTTTTGCATTATTTATTAAGTCAATTACTAAACGGTAATCCTTGTATTTAGTGGATAATTTTTTTAATGCTTTGATATTTTCCAAATGTTTTTCATTTATCGGCTGAAATATATTAGGTAACCCTTTGTATACGTATTTATTCAGTTCATCATATTCAAATAAATCCCAGTTCCGATAATACTCTATTACAGATATTATTTTCTCTTCATCTTTTTTATTTAATTTCATTAATGAAAGCATGTTTAACATTGAATCATAATCATGATTATTGAAAAGGATTTTTAATATTTTGTTTAAATTATCATTTGATTTCTTGTTTTCTTTCATTATTTTTTTCAGATATTTATCCTGATAAGTGTCTCTTTGATTTTTAGAAAAGTTAAATATTGTATTTATTAATCTTGATGAAATATTATTCTCTATGATTAGCTTGTTATTATACATTTAAACACATCTCCTTATGTTTTATTATAAACTGATTAATTCATTAAATATATATCATTTTATTTTATTCCAATTTTAATACAATTTTTTATATATTTATAATTTAATGAAAAATATCTTCATTTATTTTGATTAATTTTTGTTGCACATATATTTTTATAGATTTTACTATTTATATTTTGGCATAGTAAAAAAATAATTTATTAATATTTTATTCCAAATAAATAATTTAAAAAATAAAAAAATATTTAATTAAACTTAATCCATAGTTATATTAACTAAAGAGGAAAGAATATGGATTTAAATATTTTTACATTACTGGGTGAAATAGTAGTAGTTCTTATTATTGTCTTAGCAATATTAATTTTTATTACTCTGATTCTTGGATTATACCTTATTAAAAATAAGAAGTTGATTTTTCCAGGATTACTACTATTTACTCTTAATTTAACTTATCCTACCATAAAAAAATTATGTAAAATATTGGATTTGAATGATACAACCATTGATCAGATAAGCATTGATTTAAGAAACAGGTTAAACAAGGAAAAATTTAAGAGTATTGATGCAGAAGATGTTATCATAGTTTTACCTCATTGTTTAAGGGCTACTGATTGTCCGGCAAAACTTGGTGAATCCGGACTTGAATGTGTTGGATGTGGAAAATGTTCCATAAACATTATAAAATCAATTTCAGAAAAAAAGAATATTGATATGTATATAGTTCCCGGTTCAACATTCATAAAAAATGTGATTAAAAAAAGACCATTTAAGGCAGTTATAGGAGTTGCTTGTCCTATAGATTTGAACCTTGCTATGATGTCCTTAGACAAATATTGTCCACAAGGAGTTTACCTTTTAAAAGATGGTTGCATCAATACAATTGTTGATGTGGACAATGTCATTGAATTAATTAATAATACACAACCCCATACAGATTATAAAAAGGAAGATTTTATTAAATAATCTCCTTTTTATGTTTTCTCTATTTTATAATCTGATTACTTATTCTAATATTTTATCAACTGTATCTATTTTTGCATTTAATGTTCTATTTTCCTTGTCTCGTCTGTCATCCATTTTTATGATGGTATATAATCTGTCTGTTCCGGCTTTAAATACTTCTTCCTGTGCTTTTTCTATAAGTTCATATGCCTGTTTAATTGTATCAACTTCAAATTGTGTTCCCATACCAGTTAATTGATAGTTTATTCCGGAATCTTTAATTACCTGAACTGCACTTTTAACATATTCTTTACATTCTGTATCCTGTGTTCCTACTGGTACTATTGCAAAATCTACTGTTATCATATTACCACCTATGAGTATAATTTTCCATATTTTGTTATCTTATCTTCATCCATATTATATAATTCATCAATCAAGTAAGTTCTGAAAGAACCGGAACCCTGTTTATTGTATTTTACAGTTTTATATGCTAATTCTCCTGCTATTGTCATGGATAATGTTCCGATTAAAGCAGCATCCAACGGATTTGTCACTGCTGCAAATGAACCTATCACACAAGTCAACATACAGCCACTTCCAGTTATTTTTGACATTATTTCATGACCATTATCAATATAGTATGTTTTAGTACCATCAGATATTATATCTATTTTTCCTGATACTGCTATCACAGTATTTAACTCTTGAGCTATATTTGCTACAATATCTGCATTTTCTTTAATATTATCATCACTTATTATATCATCTTCTGCTACATCTACTCCTTTAGCTACTGATGATGTATCAATAATATCATATAACTTTCCTATTGCTTTGATTTCTGACATATTCCCACGAATTATATCTACGGATGATAAATCTATTATTTCTTTTGTCATATTGTTTCTTAGGTCTGAAACTCCTACTGCCACCGGATCTATAACTAGTGGTGTTTTTGTTTTTTTAGTTTCAACAGCTGCCAGTTTCATTGCTTCGATCTGATTATCAAGTAGATTTCCTAAATTTATAACTGTTGTACCTGCTATGTTTACAAAATCTGCTATTTCTGGTTCTTCATTAGCCATAGCAGGTGAACCACCTATTGCAAGTACTGCATTTGCACAGTCATTAATTGTTACATAATTGGTAATACAATGAGTTAGTGGACAATTTTCTCTAAGGACCTCTATCTTTTTACTCAGTTCATTCAATTTTTTATTATCATTTTTAAACATGTTATTTAGCTCTTCATTTGATATATTGTTATATATTTATTCAATTAATTAGTTTTTTTCTTATTTTACTTAAATATTTTCTATAAATATATTATTCATTGTTAGGGATTTAAAATTTAAAATAAGGATTAAATATTCAAGTTATGTTTTGAAAATTATAGCTAAGTATATATAAGGAAAGTTTATATTATTAATTATCATGATTAATAATGATTAATTTAATTAATATATTATGGAGACCATAAAAATGAAAGGACTAGCCAGAATCAAACAATACGAATTGGGATATGTAGAAAAAGATATTCCAAAAATTGGACCCTATGATGCATTGGTTAAACCATTAGCACTTGCTCCATGTACATCAGATGTACATATAGTATGGGGAAATGCATACATGAGTGATGCACCAAACCGTATAGTAGGACACGAATCAACAGGTGAAATCGTAGAAGTTGGAAGTATGGTGAAAGATTTCAAACCTGGAGACAGAGTTATAGTACCTGCCATTACACCTGACTGGAGTACTGTGAATTCACAGAAAGGATTCGGACAACACTGTTATGGAATAGGTAGTGGAATGTCCTTTGTATCAGCAAAAGATGGAACATTTGCAGAATATTATCATGTCAATGATGCGGATGGAAACCTTGCATTATTATCAGACAATGTATCATTAGAACAAGCAGTAATGATATCTGATATGATGACAACCGGATTTTATGGTGCAGAACTTGCAGAAATAAAGCCTGGAGATACTGTTGCAGTATTTGGAATAGGACCTGTAGGATTAATGGGCGTAGCAGGTGCACACTTTATGGGTGCATCAAGAATATTAGCCGTAGGTAGCAGACCTGCAGCTGTTAAAGTTGCTAAAGAATATGGAGCTTCAGATATAATAGACTACCATAATGGAAATACTGTTGAACAAATAATGGATCTAACCGATAATGAAGGAGTAGATAAAGTTATAGTAGCTGGTGGAAATGAAAACACACTCGGTGAAGGATTAACAGTACTTAAATATGGTGGAGTATTAGGAAATGTATTGCATTATGACGGTGTTGAAACAATACCTGTACCAGCACTAGGATGGGGTGCAGGATTATCCGATAAAACCATCAGAGGAGGAGTATGTCCTGGTGGTAGAGCACGAATGGAACAATTGGTAAAATTAATACAATATGGCAGATTTGATTCAAGTAAATTAATCACTCATAAATTTACAAACTTTGAAGATATTGAAGAAGCCATGATTATAATGAGGGACAAGACTAAAGATTTAATAAAACCTGCAGTAATTTTAGAATAAAATATCAAAAACTAATTCCTTAATCTTTTTGTTTACAATATTTTTTTTGATAAACAAAATGCTTTTTTTTCTTTTTTTACCTCCAACATTTATAAAGCTAATTAGAAATAGATTATTAATTAACACTTTGAGGAAAAATTAATATGATAATAAATGTTGGTGGAAGAACAGACATTGTAAATTATTATACGCCATGGTTAATAAATAGATTAAAAGAAGGATATGTATATACAAGAAATCCTTACAATAAACACCAGATTACAAAATATAATTTATCACCATCTAAAGTTGATGCAATAATATTCTGTTCTAAAAATTATCAGCCAATACTAAAACATATGAACGATTTTATAAATAAATATTCTATTTTTTGTCATTATACTATAACTTCCTATGAAAAAGATGTTGAACCAAAAGTTCCAAGCATAAATGAAAGCATTGAAACTTTAAAAGAATTATCTGATATTATAGGTAAAAAACGTTTAGCATGGAGATATGATCCCATATTACTTACAGAAAAATATTCAATAGAACACCATATTGAATGTTTTAAAGATATAACCTCCAAAATACATAAGGATATATCTTTTTGTATATTCAGTTTTGTGGATATGTATGAAAAAGTATACAGAAACATGCCTGAAATCATTGAACTAACAGAAAATGATAAAGAAGAATTATTACACGGCCTAATTAGTATTGCTAAAAAATATCATATGCCATTACAAAGCTGTGCTGTTAATGATGAATATGTAAAATACGGAATAAGAAAATCAGGTTGTGTAACACGTGAAATTCTTGAAAAATCAAACAATATTACCTTTAAAAATGTTAAACATACGGGAAGTCGCAAAGGTTGTACATGTATGCCTTGGCGTGATATTGGAGAATATGATACCTGTTTAAATGCTTGTAAATACTGTTATGCCAATAAAAGACCGGATATTGCACAGAAGAAATACAGGTTGCATGATGTCAATTCACCATTATTAATTGGACAAGTAAATGATAAAAAAGATATAATAAAAACTGCTAATCAAAAGTCTTTACTTAAGATAGATTCAAAACAACAAAGATTATTTTAGGTGATTATATGAATGAAGAAGAATTTTATACTGAAAGATTATTGAAAAATGATAATTATAAAATATTTTTACCAGATACTCCCCATATCAGAAGAGCACCTGTAAGTAGTGAAGGATTCAATAATGAATCACTTATAAATACATTAATGAATTATTATACGGAAATTTATGAATCTATACAAAAAGAACCTTATTTTATTAGTGATGATGAAAAATATTTCTATTTATATGAAATTTGTGATGAAGAAAATGATAAAATAATTGGTTTTGCCTCATTTACAGTTTATAATGAAAAAAGCATTACATTAAACCAGATATATGTATTACCAGAGTATAGGGGTCAAAAACACTTTGTTAAAGTATATAATTTCTTTTCACTTTTATTGCCTGATGCAGAAATATTTGTTAAAAACCCGAATCATTGTATTTTAAAAAATATTAAAGATTTGAATTACTGTACTGTGATAAAAGAGCGATTTGTCATTTCTAACATTAACTTTATTACAGATCAGGTATCTTATGAAGATGCATTAAACTATACAAATAAAGATTATGAAGATATGGATAAAAAAGCTATTTATAATACAGTAAGTAATCTTTATGATTTAGAACTGGATGCAGTAATCAAATTATCTTCAAATAACAAGGTTTATACTGGAAAAGAAGATTTGTTAAATATTGAACGATCTACTATCAGCATGGTTAGAGAGGAAGATGAAAACAAATATGATGTTCTAAATAAAAGACAGAACGATTCTTGGATTCAAAAGGGCAATTATTTCAAGAAAATATCAAAACTTTTTAAAAATAATGCTGTTAAAATAAATAGACAATAATTAGTTTACTTAAATATTAATTTTACCTTATAAGTGAAATACTGTTAAATAATTTGAATTAAAAAGTTACTATTAATTATATTGGTTTTTGAGGAAGATACAATGAGTCAGGATGAAATATCATTTGAGAAAAAAGTTAAAATGTTACAAAGTTATATTCAACGGGTTACAGATGGAGAAGCTATGGAAAGTGTTCAGGCTGATTTTAAGGAAAATTTTTCCCATGTACCTGCAAAAGAGATTGCTAAGGCTGAACAACGTATGATGGCTGAAGGGGCAAAAATGGAAGATATTCAAAAGTTATGTGACATTCATTCTGTATTATTTCATGATATGACTGATGAAGAACGTATGCAACGATTAAAAGAGGAAATGGAAGCTCATCAGGTTAAAGTTGTTGAAGAAAAAATAGATAATGTTGAAGATGAAGTTTCAGAAAAAACAATTGAATATAAAAATAATCATGGACATCCATTGAATATTTTAACAGTTGAGAATAATGCTATCAAAGAACTGATAGGTGATATAAGACAAAAGCTTGAAAAAGTGGATAATCTTGATATTGTTAATGATGAACTTATGAAATTATATCAAATTAAAAAACATTATGCCAAAAAGGATGATTTACTGTTTCCACTTCTTAAGGGCAAGTACGATTATCCTGGTCCGGCAGATGTTATGTGGGGCGTTGAAGATGAAATAAGAGCCCAGTTATCATCAGCAAAAGATAAAAATAGTCTTATTAAAGTTTTACAACGTGTTGAAGAAATGATTTATAAGGAAGAAAATATTCTTTTCCCTCTGTGTGCGGAAAACTTTAGTGAAGACGAATGGATTGCTATAGCAGAGGATATGCATAGTTATGGTGCATGTCTTGTAGATAAACTTCCTAAGTGGGATAAAAAACCAGATAATACTATGGACAGTATTGTGGATGATAACAGTATTTCATTACCGGGTGGTAGTCTTAGTCTTAAGCAGTTAAGGGCTATGCTTAATATTTTACCTGTTGAACTAACAGTTATTGATGAAAATAATGTTAACAGATTCTTTGATGAAAAACAGAACAAAGTATTTGCCAGACCTAAGAGTGCCCTCAATAGAGATGTTTTATCGTGTCATCCGAAGAAAGTTACTAAGATGGTTACAAAATTACTTGATGACTTTAAAGCGGGTAAACGAGACAGTATGCATGTAGTTAGTACAGTTGAAGGTGTTCAGGTTTTAACTAATTATTATGCTCTTAGAGATGATAATGGTGAATATCTTGGTACTATGGAAGCTGTAATTCATATTGATGGAATTGTAAATTGTGCAATGGAAGGTAAGAAAGGTCCTGTAAGTGCTGATAAAATATTCCCTAAATGAGTTTGATTGTTAATATTTTTCTCATCTTTTTTTTATTTTATAACTTTGTGATATACATTTAGCTTAGTAAATTTATTATTTTTTATATGAAATTATATTATAATAAAAGTAAATGTTATATAATAATATTTAATTGAAATAGATATATTTTAATTAGCTGCTATTTTAATATAAATAGATAAAAAATAGTTACAGATAATAAAAAATTAATATATTATTAATATTAAAAATAATAATAGAATTATTTATTTTTTGTGAGTGTTGTTATTAATGAAACAAATCGTTTATGAAATTGTAGTCTTTCTTCATTTAATAGGTTATACCAATAAAAATTCCAAACTGAAACTCTTGACAAATATGTATAATAACGAATTAGAAATCGAAAATGATGCTTTGATAAAAATCATTGAATCTATTAAAGAAGATTTAATAAAAAGAAACACTAACAAAAGTATTATATCCAATATTCAAAATTATATTGATTTAATAAACAAGGAAAGCCAGTACTAATTTTTTATACTTATTTTACTTTCTTTTATCATATTACGTTCATTTTTACATTAATACTAAAATATTTTTCTAAAACAATTAAATTAGTAATTAATATTTTAAAAAATAAATAAAGAAATATTTGCTTAAATTATTTCTCTTGATTCAGATATTCTTTTAAAAGATCAGAATAATTACCCAAATAAACAGATAATTCTTCATCATCCCAATTAAGGTTTTTATAGAATTTTTTAAATGTCTTATCATTTACAGTATTTTCTTCAATCCAAGTTTTCATAAATTCTATATCATCTTCTGTTATTTTTTCTTCACATAAAATAGAATCGAGCATTCCACTGAACACCTGTAATTTAAGTATTGCTACTGAATATTGTGGTGATCTTTTAATTACCCTTAACGATTTAGTGATTAATTTAAGTTGATTTTTTGATAAATTACTGTTATCCAATAAGTATGATATTTTGAGGAGCACATTTTCAATTAACGGATGATTATTATACTTTTGATTTTTATAAAACCAATTTTCTATCATTTGGAAATAATTAAATGAGACTTTGTCAATGTAATTGCATTTTTTAATGAGACCATACAGATAATTCAAATTATAATCCAGTTTTCTGTCAAAATCCCTTTTACAGTTAGGCCTATATGAATAAGTTTTAATATATTCCCTTCTTTCATCTTCATATTCATCCAGGTACTTGAAAAGTTCATTAGTCATTTGAGCATCAGCCATAGCATTATGAGCATTATAATCTGTTTCAAGAACGTTTTCAACTATGTAACTAAGAGAATTGCTTGGCAGATTAAGATTTCTTTTACATGAATAAAGAGTACAGTAACTTTTGAATGGTGGAATAGGTAACTTATAACGTGTTAAAGCTTTGGAAATTACACTTAAATCAAATGAAATGTTCTGACCTACAATGACATTAGAACATACCAAATCCTTTATTTCATCCCAGTATTCAGGAAAAGTCGGAGCATCCTCCACATCCTCAGGACTGATTTTAGTCAGTGCAATATTAAATGAATCAAAATGTGCTTCAGGATTGATTAATGAATAAATTTCATCAACAACTTCACCATTTTCTACTACAACAATACCTATTGAACTCATAGAGTTACTATAACTGTTGGGTGTTTCCAGGTCTAAAACAATATAATCTTTCATTTTATTCTACCAAAGCATTTAATTTTTCTATTAACTATTTATCTAAATATTAATATTTTAATATTATTTTTTTAGATAAAAATAAATTATCTCCAAATTTAACGATATTTAAGTAAAATATATTAAAATAGAAAAAATATAATATTAATTAAGAAAAAAATCAATCGGGTTGATTATAATGTCAAAAGATAGTCGTAATCCATTAAATCCTTTTACTGGAAAAAAACATTATGATAAAGTAAATGATGACCAATTCCTTGCAGAATGTTATCAAGTATATGCACAAGAAATATCAAAATACCAACTTTTAGACCAGACACAAACAGGTCAGCAAGTACTTGCTGTATCTCACAAGCTAATCAGAACAATAGAAGAATATCTTAAACAAATTGGCCGATACGATTATGTTGACGGTTACTATGACTGGGAAGTACACCTTGTAAACAGTGAAATAGTAAATGCTTGCTGTTATCCTGGAGGAAAAATTATAGTATACTCAGGTATTTTATCATTAATAGAAAACGAAAATGAATTTGCATTCGTATTGGGACATGAAATTGCACATGCACTTCTTGATCACTCACGTACAACTGCAAGTGTTCAGCAAACAAAACAATCCGTTTCAAAACTTTCCTGGATTATAACTTATATTCTTGATATGTTAGGTTATGGTGGAGTAGGAAACATGGCACGAGCAACAATAAACGTTGCAAATACTGGTTCACAATTCTTCCTTACACAACCATGGGGAAGAGATCATGAACTTGAAGCAGATAAATTAGGATTAACATTTTCATACCTGGCTGGATTTAATGTTGATATTGTTCCAGAATTCTGGAAAAAATTTGCAGCTCATAACGGTAATGAATTTGACTTCTTCTCTTCACACCCTTCAGATTCAAAAAGAATTAAGGTAATGCAAGAATCTTTAAATGAAATCAGAAGTGGTAAAGATTTCTATTCAAAACCATTACTTCCTGAAACACCTAAAGCATGATAATATTTTCACAGAATATTATTTTTACTTTCCTTTTTTATTTTTTAAACTATTTTTTTATGACAATGCTTATTATTATTGATTGAAATAAAATAAAATATGAATAATATAAATAATTCTGAGAGGGATTTTCCTTTTTATAACAATAATCCGCATTTATCACAATCACAATGGTTTATGTTACTTTTTTATGTAATATTTTCAGTGATTTGTTATACAGTATTATCAATTTTTTCAGAGTTTTTAGGAAGTATTGCCTTCTGTTCTATAATGTTAATACCATTACTATACTATAATAACTGGGATTACAGAGTAATATTCCAAAAACCAAGTTCAAAAGAAGTATTGTTGGCATTTTTAATGTTTGTAGGGTATCTATTTTATGCTATTATAATGTCCAATTTCTTAGATGTTTTTGGTGTAATCTCTACCGGAGAAGAATTAGCATCAAGTATCAGTTGGGAAACTATAATTTCTTTAATTTTTTCAATGATGGGAGAAGAATTACTGAAATTCATTCCTATGATGTTTCTGATGAGAATCTTTTACAAAATCTCTGAAAGAAGAAATACTTCCTTTGCATTATCAGCTATTATAATAATGTTCCTCTTCGGATTAATGCATTATAACTTTGACGGAATCATAATAACCCCACTATTATTACAGGGAGTGGGAACAATCTTTGAAATATATGGTTATTATAAAACAAAAAACCTGATAGTACCCTATTTATCACATCTATTTACTGATGCATTCCTTATGATACTGATAATAAGTGGAATTTAGATTTAAAAGATTATTAAATCTTATTATTTTTTTTCTATTTCTAATTTTTACTAGTTTAAATATAGAATTTATAGATTATATGTAATTTTTTATCAGATTATTTATATCTTCTTAATCTAAAAATATTATATTTTTTTATTTTTAATCTGCCATAACTATTAAAAACATTTTCTAAACTGTTATTTTAAATATATCTAACAAAAAAACATTTTTATTTAATTATTTGGGTGTCCGCCATAAATAAATATTTTTATATTTTCTTATTTTACGTACACATCTAGTTTTAATTGGTGTGTGGTGGATATATTTTCACAGAATTCTATTATGTCTTCTTTGTTGTTCTTTTTATTAGTTAGTATGTTGTGTAGTCTTTTTATATTATATGCTAATGCATCTAGGTTGATTCTTTGTTCTGTTTTTGTTTTTCCTATTACTACTTCTTGTTCTATGTGGTAATATTCTTTTAGTGTTCCAAAAGGTCCTTCTACGCATGGTCTTTTACTGTATTCTTCTTGATATTCTTCTTTTTCCATTTTAAAGTACATTTCTATTTGTAATCTGTTTCCGTTTTCTGTGATGGTTCTGTGTGATTGTTTTTGTGATATGCAGTCTTTTTTGTATTTACAGTTTTTACATGCTTCATAATTGTTATATAATCGTTTTATTTTATCTGGTTTTTCTGGATCTTTAGTTTCTATTGTGTATTGATTATAAAAGGTTAAATATTCTCCTGATGGACATTTAAATGCATCTTTTTCTCCATCATATTCAAAGTGGTCTTTATGAAAAGGATTTTTGTTTAGTTTTCCTATTTTTTCTTTTGATTGTTTTCTAGTTGGTATTAATCCATCTATATTATTGTTTTTAAAGTATGATAAGCTTGTTGGATTTAAGTAGATTGTGTCTGCACTCATATGTTCTGGTGTTTTTCCTAAGTTTTTTATTGTTTTATCTGCTATTTGTGGTAGTTCATAATGGTCTGTAAGGCTTTGTGTGACATTTACTGCACATATTAATTTGGTGTCATAATCAACTGCTGATTGGATATTATAAGCTATATAGAAGTTTCCTTTTTTTCCTTTCATTTTACGAGCTTCTATATCATTCATAGGTATTTTGTCTTGTCCGGTAAGAGTGAATTGTGTTTCTATATCGTATAATTTTTCTAATTTTTCGTTATCACTTAATTTTGTGTTATTCATTAGATTTTTAGCAGGTTTATGAAGTTGATTTAGTATTTCATCTTCAATTTTAACCCCATTGTAATAATTAATCAATATTTTTGTTTCTTTTTTTGAGATCATATTGTGGTTAGCATTGTATCCTTTTTTTATAGTTCCATCTATAGCAACGTGATTAAATTCACTTAAATTCTCATTTGATGCTTTTTTCAATGCCATTTCTAATAATTGCTCATAGTATTCACCATATTCTTCACGATACCTTTGTATTAAACGTTCTGAAGGTGTTATACCATCACAAACAAATTTAAATATATCATGGTACTTTGCCATATCTGCAATAATACGGGCACTATCCATATGTTCTATTTTTGCATAAATAAGTAATTTTAACATTGAACAAACATTAAAAGAAGTCCTACCTTCTTTTTCGGAATCAATTTTGATATCCAATTTTTCATAAGATTCTTCAATAAAATCAACAACAAAACGAGAGATATAATCTTTCGGAACGTTATAATCATTAGTTCTAACAATCAATTTCGTCTGATTCTTATCCATACCATCCACTACCATAAATAAACAACCTATGTTTTTTAATTCTTAATTATACTTATGTATAATATAGTACATAAAGTTTACTACAATATACAGAAATTATATTAAATACTAAGATTAAATAAATAATTATATTTGAAATAAATTAATTAAAATTAAAATTTAAAAGAATAAAAAGATTTTAAATTTCAATTAGAAAAATAAGTTAAAATAAGATGTGCTAAAAAATTATATTTTTTAAAAAAAAATGAGTTTTGGCGAACCCCCAAGCTGAAAATAAAAAAGTTGTTGAACATTTAACTTTAAGTGAAATGAATGATTTGTTAAAAGAATATAGAGATTCTTATGAGATTTATAGACATTTATTATTAATTAGAATGGTTTTTAAAGGAGAAACTATTTCTAAAGCTTCAGATAATTTAAATATTTCTCGTAAAACTGGTGAAAG
>AUXO013334441.1_pt1 | contig 15307 bp, 4 predicted proteins | sample 768731 | NCBI WGS metagenome assembly AUXO01 (sample SAMN02715735, study PRJNA202380) | gut metagenome | biome: sheep rumen | host: Ovis aries | place: New Zealand: Palmerston North
GAGTCTTATGTAAACATAGATGGTAGATATGATAGAAATAGAGGTCAGGCTAATAATCTTAATATGACTCCTCAAAACTTTAATCTGCTTAACCCTGTATATAGTCAGAGAGATAACTTCTTTACCTATAGAATACAGGAAGATGATTACTATAAGAATAAGGAGTACCCTAATCAGATAACGTGGTCTAAGACTAAAGCATCAGGTGATGAGACTGATATGTGGACTAATGTTACTATGGCTAATACATTAGAGATGGATGGAGATAAGGGAGAAGTTATTAAGCTTGTAAGACTTAATGACCAACTGCTTTGCTTCCAAGATACTGGTATAGCTCAGATACTCTATAATGATAATGTACAGATAGCTAGTACTACAGGAGTTCCTATTGAGATAGCTAACTCTCAGAAGGTCCAAGGTAAGAGATATTTGAGTAATACTATAGGTTGCAGTAATAAGTGGTCTATGGCTTCTACTCCAGCTGGTATCTATTTTATGGATAATGTCAATAAAAGTATAATGATGTTTAATGGTCAGCTGAATAATCTATCTCAGACTGGAGGTTTCAACTCTTGGTGTAAAAAGAATATTCTTAATACTAGGGGAATGTGGACTCCAACTAATTTCAATAATGACTTTGTAAGCTACTATGATACTATAAATCAGGAGATACTCTTCATAGGAGGAGATAGAGCTCTTGCTTTCTCTGAGAAGTTTGGCACATTTACTTCATTCTATGACTATGGTGATACTCCATACTTCTGTAATCTTGATGGTAAGGGAATATGGTTTAAGAGCAACAATAATACTACTGGTTTATGGCAGCACCAAGCAGGAGAATATTGTAGATTCTTTAATAATGATGAGCCCTATGGTATGACGTTAGTAGGAAATCCTGAACCTCAGACTGATAAGATATTTACAAACTTAGAGTTTAGGGCTACTATAGATACTGATGGAGTAGATAATAATAATAAATTCACTCCTCTCCTACCATTTGACTATTTTGAAGTGTGGAATGAATACCAGCATGGCTTAGCTTCATTAAAGCATCTTACAGGACATGGAGCATTTGTACATAATACTAAAGACAATAATTCTTCTCTCAAGAGGAAATTTAGAATGTGGAGATGTGATATACCAAGAGATAACTTCCCAGCTCCTGAAAATGATGATACTTTACACATATATAGAAAGAATAAACATGTTATGGATAGAATGAGGAACCCTTGGTTATATCTAAGATTATTCAAACATGAGGACGTAAATAGAAGGACAGAAGTTCATGATTTTGTGATGACATATTTTAATTAGACTTTCAGGTGTAATTAAATTTAAGGTTAGGTCGAGGTAAGGAAATCTTATTGGTTTCCTTATCTCTTTTTATTATTGTTCTTAAGAGTTAGAATAGATAAAATCTAATATGTATTTTTGTAAAAAGTTTATATTCTATGCAAAAGAAGAATACGTTATATACAGTCAATAGGTGGAATAAACCTCTATTTGCACAAGGTGTAGATAGAGTTAACAACAATATATTTGATGGCTTAGAAACTTCTTTTATGCCTTCTTATATGGCTAATGCTGGAAGTAGTGCAGTTATGTTAGGAGCTCAGCCTACTGGAGGAGTAAAGATAACTAGTGACCCAATGTTCCAAGTTAATGCTCCTGATAAAATAGACCCAAGTAAATTAGGTATAGGAGTAGATGCAGGAGGAAAAGCAGGTTTTTTTAGTTCAAAGAACTTTGGAGCTGGAAGTTTAGGAGGTGCAGCACTTACTACTTTTGCTCCAATGGTAGGTAATGCTTTAGGTAGTGCCTTTAGTGGAGGTAGAACTAGTACTGCTGGCAGTACTGTATCTAGTTTAGGTTCTATGGCAGGAGGAGTTGTAGGACAGTTTAATCCTGCTTTAGGTGCTGCTATATCAGCAGGCTCTGGAGTTCTAGGAGGACTAGTTAATAACCTCTTTGGTATGAGTACTAATGAGGAATTACTTAAGGTTGCTAATGAGAGTATAGACGCTAATAAGAACTACACCTCTAATGCTACATCTTTTGATGATGTGAAAGATGATATAGCCTCTATGACTTCTACTGATGTATATTCAGGAGGATTATTCTCTAGTGGTAAGGCTGCAAGAAAGAACAGAGAGCTTAGAGAAAGGATGGAGAGAGCCTATGATTGGGCTGTAAGAAGTCAGGATAATAATTTAGACAATCTTGTTGATGACCAAGTAAACTTAGGTCTTGCTAATTATGCTTCTTATGGAGGATATTTAGACAATGACTATAATGTTGCAGGTGATTACTTAACAATGAAACAAAAAGAAAATAAGCAAAGTAATATGAATAATCTCTTTGTTAATACACCAAGCAATATGTTTGACCTTGGTGGTGTAGTACAGAATCATGGTGCTGACTGGGATACAGGCCTTTCACACATTAATGCAGGAGGAACACACTCTGAAAATCCTTATGATGGTGTACAGGTTGGAGTAGATAATGAAGGAACTCCAAATCTTGTAGAAGAAGGAGAAACTATATATAATGATTATGTATTCTCTAATAGAATTCTTGCTGATGAAGCTACCAAGAAAATGTTTAAACTGCCTAGAAAGAAAGATATTTCCTTTGCAGAGATTTCAAAGAAACTGGAGAAAGAGATTGCAGAAAGACCTAATGATGCAATATCAAAAGCTGGATTTAAAGCTCAAATGCAACAGTTGGAAGAACAACAAGAAAGGCAAAAGCAAGAGATGGAAGCAGCTAGGGCAAGAGAGGCTTTTGAGGCATTAAGTCCTGAAGAGCAGACTGCTATAATGCAACAAGCAGCACAGCAAGAAGCTATGGCACAACAAGCTGTAGAGAATCAGGCTATTGCAGAACAGCAATCAGAGTATCAACCTTCTCCTGAAGAAATAGCTATGATGCAACAACAGGCTGATGGTAGCGAAGCTAATTTAGGTCAGGCTGTACCTGAGATGGCTGAAGGAGGACATTTGTATAAAAAAGGAGGTAATAAGAAAAAAGTAGGTACTTGGAAAGATGCTAATGCTGACCATTGGGGAATATTTACTAAACCTGGTCTTCAGAGATATTTGCAAGAAGCTAAAGCTAGACTTGATATGGCTCCCTCTAATAAGAAAGATGAAGTTAGAAAAGCAATAGTTAATGAGTTTAACGCTCTACAGCAGAGTTATAAAGATAATGTTCTTCCTACTATAGGAGCAGATACTTATGTTTACAGCCCAGAGATTTTAGCACATCAAAAGGGATTTGATAGTATGTATGGCAATACTGGCTTCTATACCAGCGATGATAATGGTAATGTAACAAATCTTATTGCAGATGCCATTAATGTGCCTGAAGGAGCTGCTACTGATGATAAGCCTGATAATTGGTTTGATGGTTATAATGGTCCTAGAACTTCTATTAGAAACTTTGGTTCTACTGAATATGGAGATGAAAATTACTATAAGGATTTGGTTAAGGGATTTGGTGATTTAGGTATTACTTATGCTCCTAATGAAAATTGGAAGTATGGTAAAGATAATCAGTATCAGTTATATGGTTTAAGCATTCCAGAGGCAGAGGCAGCTGAGGAAGCAAAGGCTGAAAGAAGATGGGATTGGAATAAAGGAGATTGGGTAGATACTTCTTCTGAAGCTTCTACTGCTACTTCAGATCCAGCATCTAAGGGAGCATCTGCATCTACTGGAGATGAAAGAGAGATAGAGCCTGTAATGAATCCTACTTGGATGAGGTATGCAGGACTATTTGGTCCTGCTGTAGGTCTTGGTATGCAGATAGCAGGTGTAGGTAAACCTGATTATAGTAGATTAGATGCAGCAGCTAGGTCTGCAAATAATGTATCTTTAGCAGATTATCAGCCTATAGGAGATTATCTTAGATTCAGACCTATGGATATATGGGCAGAGCAGAATCAACTTAATGCTCAATCTAGAGCTACTGATAGAGCTTTAAGAAATACTACAGGCCCATCAAGAACAGCAGGTATTATAGCTAATGGTTATAACTCTCAATTAGCTTCTGGTGATTTATATAGAAAGTCATTGGAGTATAATGATGCTCAAAGACAGAAAGTTGCTGATTTCAATAGAGGTACTAATATGTTTAATGCAGAAGCCTATAATAGAACTAGTCAGTTTAATGCAGATGCTAGGAATAGAAATAGACAGGCTAGTGCTAGTCTTGCTATGAGTGCAGCTAGAGATAGACTTAATGGAGATTCTAGTTGGTATAATGGTATTTATGGCAATATAGGTCAGATATTCAAAGGTATTAGTGACCTTGGTAGAGAGAATAGAGAAACTAATTGGAGAAATGCCTTAGTTACCTCAGGTGCTTTTGGTGCTATGGATAGTGATGCTTTAGTAGATGCTGGTATTGCTAGATATAAAGCTAAAGGCGGTAAGATTAAAAAAGGTAAGAAAGGTTTAACATTTTAAGGAGGAGTAGCAATGCCAAGAGGATATAGTAACTATGAGTTCGTTGTAAATTCATCATTCCAACCTTATACTTTTAAGGAGTTAGTACAGCCATTTGCAATATATAAGGATGCTTATGACCAAACTGAGGCAGCTTATGAGAACTTAACTAATCAGAGTGATAAGTTTAAGTATCTTAGTGAGACTCTTCCTGAAGGAAGTAAAGCTAGACAGGTATATGAAGGTTATGCTAATGACTTAAGCAAACAGGCTGAGAGTCTTTCTAAGCATGGATTAACTATGCTTAACAGGAGAGGTCTGATTGATATGAAAAGAAGGTATCAAGGAGAAATAGGAAGACTGGTAAATGCTGATAATGCTCTTCAAGAAGAAAGGAAACTTCGTAGAACTATAGGAGCTAAAGACAATAGTATGCTTTATGCTACGGATAATCTCAATATAGATGATTTCCTTGATGGAGGAACTCCTAACCTTTATGGTATAAGTGGTAATGAACTTTATACTAGAGGAGCTGCTGCTGGTCAGGCTGCTAGTAAGAGAGTATATAGTGCTGGAGATAATGGTTCTACTCTGGGAGGATATTATAGACAATGGGTAGAAAGAAATGGCTATTCCAAGGAAAGTATGGATGCTTTCAGAGCTAATGCTTCTGCTATTCCAGAATTACAACAAGCTGCTGATGCTATCCTTGCTGAAAGAGGAGTAAATGATAATCTGACAGGTAAAAACCTTGAAAGAGCTAGACAGTCAGTACTTAATGGTATTATTGATGGTGCTGTTTATCAAGAGAAGATTACTCCTACAAGAGACCCTGGTGTTATGTCAGCAGCTGAAAAAGCTAGTAATGAACTTGCTAGACAACGCTATGATATGGAAAGGCAGGAATGGGAAGACCAAAGGAGACTTAGATATACATTTGATGAAAATGGAAATGTAACTGGTTTAAACCCTGATTATGTAAGTGGTAATTATGAAGTAGACCCTAATACAGGAAAGCTAAAGAAAAAAGCATCTTCTAGTCAGACTGAGGAAGAGAAGAAAATTGCTGCGGAAGAGAATAAGAAGGGAGCGGCTTTAATGAAACTTAATAAGGGAGACTTAGCACATGATGAAGGGTTTGATGTAACCTTTGGAGATAATAGACATCATTATAATTATATAGGAGCTATTTCAAAGCATGGCAACAAGTGGCATCATGGAGCTATAGGTGAGGACAACTCTGGTCACTGGGGATGGGGATTTATGTCAACCTCTAATGTAGAAAATGCATGGGGTAATTTCAGTGCTGAAGGTTCTGATAGTAATGAGATGAGAGTTCTCTCAGCCGATGAAGTGCAGAAACTATGTGCTAGTGACCCTGAAATTCTTACAGCTATTGAAGAAAGACTTAAGGCTAGCAACTTAGATGGTACTCAAGATATTCAGATTATTGAAGTTCCAAATGAAAAAGGTAGTGGTGGTCAGAAAGGCTACCTAATAGCAGTTCACTAAAATTTTAAAATTATTCAATAAAGATATGCCTACACTGGAGCAATTAAGAGGTCTGAGAAGTTCAGACAGATCATCGGAAGAACAAAGAGCTATAAACAATGTTATGGGTTATAAAGATAAACCTAATACTACATTAATAGCTCCTGCGCAAACTAATATACCTATAAAACAAGAAGAGCCTGAAGTCGATACCACTTCAGCTGCTATGATTAATACAGCATTAAGGTATAAGCAACACCTAGATGAGCAATATAAACAGGCACTTGCAGATAGAGAAGAGGAGTATGGTATTGGAAGGAATTCTGTAAATTCAAATGCTAATGATTACCTAGATAAGATAGCAAATGAAGTATCTTCTTACTATAAGAAATATAATGGTACAGATAAGCTACCTTTGGATGACCAGCAGAAGAAGCAACTTGCAGCTCAGTATGATGCAAGAAAGGCTACCTATGGAGAACAAAATGCTGATATATGGCTTGATAATCAGTTTAAAGACATAGTAGGAAATAACCAGTCTTGGTGGGAGCAAATGCTTCATGGTGTAAGCCATTTGATTCCTGCTATAGAAGGAGGTGCTATTCAGACTTATGGTATGTTACATGGTGCTATAAATCATATTATAGGTTCTGAAGGTTATGGGGAGAATGAAGATTTAAGTACTTGGGATAGCTTCTGGAATGATGTCATAGATAATCCTATAACTAGATATGGCAGAGACATGGAACATGCTGGTGCTTCTCATTTAGGAGATGCTTTATATCTTATAGGTTTAGCTGACCAGACTACTCAAGAGAGAATAGATGCTACTAAAGCTACAGCTACAAAATACAATCCTGAAGGTTTAGGAGAAGACACTATTGTGACTACATCAGAACAAGATGAATCTTTAGTATCTTCAGCAACACCTTGGCAAGCATTACAATCTGGAGGATTTACAGCTCTTAGTATGCTCACAGGAGCAGCTGAGGCAAAGGCAGCAGGATGGTTGTTTAATGGTTTAGCTAAAGGAGCTAATTGGTTGAATAAAACAAATACTCTCATTAAGACTGAAAGAGGCTTAGAGAGAACTCTTGAAGGATTAAAGAAAGCTCAGAACTTTACTGACATTGCTATTATCCCAGGAGCTGTAGGTCAAGTGGAGGGAGCTATGGAAGGTCTTAATACTAAAATTGAAGTAGAAAGACAAGCCATTGATAACCTTGATGAATACTATAAGAATTTAGTAAAAGAGGAAGCTGATGAAATATATAATAACCAAACATTAAATCCTTTAGAGAAAACAAGGGATGGTTCATATAGAAGGAAAATGTCTCCAGATGATGTCTATAAGATTGTCTGGGATAAATATCAAGATGACTACGTAGAAGCAAGAAGACAGATAGACTGGGCTTCTAGTAAAGCTGGTGTGCATAATTTCTGGGCAAACTCTCTTATTAATGGTATGATGAATACCACTTTAAAGGCTGGACTGATGGCACCTAGAGTACAGGAGACTCTCAGAAATTCAAAGATGTTTGGATGGGCATATAAAAATCCTAAGTTTAATATTGATGAAGCAGGCAATATCACTGCTAAGATGAGTAAAGCTGGCTCTGTTGCTCAAATACTTAAAGAACCTTTTGGTGAAGGTTTCGAGGAATATGCACAAAGTCTTAGTAATGATGTTTTCTCTGGAGCAGCAGAGAGTAATATTAATACTTTTATAAAAAACAAATTTGAAGGTGATGGTTCAGCAAAAGTAACTGATGAATTTGGTAGTGATTATGCAGCTGCTTTAACTGCATTTACTAATTCTCTTACTAATAAAGAAAGTATAAAGAGTGCAATACTTGGTGCAGTTAGCTCTACTATGGGTACTGTAGGAGGTATAGGTAGAGGCTATCATAGAGATGAAAAAGGAAATCTAGTGCAGAATTCTTTATTTGACCCTAGAAATCTTTCAAAAAGTCTAGATTCAAAAGGAAATGAAGAAAGTACTTTAGAATACTTAAGTAGAGTAGCTCCTTGGAGAAGTGGTGCTATCAATGCTTATTTTGATAGAAGGAAAGAAATAGCAGATGCAAATGAAACAGCTGCTACTCTTACTGAATGGCTTAAGGACCCACAGAATAAAGCTAAGTGGGATGGCCTTGTTGGAACTGCAAACTGGATGTCTCAAATGGAGAATGCTGCTGAAAGTAATGACCAGTTTAGCTATAGAAATGCCCAAATGGGAAAAGCTATTAATGATATCTTTATGCTTAAAAAGCTTGAGGGCACAGCTTTACATGATGTTCTTATGCAGGATATTCAAAAAGCAGCAAATGGAGAAGTAATCCAAGAAGATATAGAAAAACTTAAACAAAACGGTGGTGAAGACTATCAGAACATTTCTGATGAAGAAGTAGTTGAGAAAATCCAAAGCAATGCTAATAAGATGTTGGGTTTGATGTCTCAGGTAGAAGACGAAAGTAAAAACCTTGACAGATTATTAGGTAGAATCGATGAGGATACTAAGCAGAGTCTTATCTTTGGTAAGATAATGGAAGAGGATTTCCAAGAACGTAGGAATAAGTTACAAGAGGAGATTGATAAATTTTCAAAAGATATTAAGAGTAGTACCAATAGAAGCAATGTTACTATAGATGATGACCTGAAGAAGCTAATACTGACCTATGGCAGTGTTAATAAAGCTTTGAAGGCTCAGAGTGATATGCTCGAAGAGAAGGAAAAACTGGAGAAGAAAATTGAAGAACTTGAAAAGATTAATCCAGAGAAGACTTCTGATAAACAGAAAGAAGAACTTATTAAGAGTAAACAGCAACTAAAGAGAGTTGATACTCTGTTGAAAAACTTTGATGGTCTCTATAAAAAGGATGAAAATGGTAAAAAGACTGATGAGATAGATACTGGTCTGTATAATCTTGTATTTAATGAAGGGGAGATTATGCAGTTAGACCCTATAACTAGAGCAATGGTATTAGCTCAAGGTGCTAATAAACTATATAATAGTACTCATCAGAACAGACAGAAGATTGACCAGTTGAATCTTGAGATAGATGATATTAACCATCAGATAGATGCACTGGAGGCACAGAAAGCAAAGTGGTCTACTGCTGAAGGTAAAGTAAAGAAAGGTCATAACAAGCAGTATCAGAAGAATAACCAAAAGATTACTGAGCTTCAGAAGCAGAAGGAAAGTAAGATGAGGCAGCTTGATGCTGAGCAAGGTAAGCAGGATAGTAAACCTATTTACAGTTCTGCACAACAGGCTGTAATTGACAACTTAGTACAGCAAGGCATGGCACAAGATGCAGACTTCTTAGATAAAGTTGTTGATATGGGAAGGCTTGAAAAAAGTATTAAAGATTACCATACTCAGTATCAGACCATCCTTTCTGACCCAAGAGCTTACCATAACTATGTACAAAGGGCTAAATATAATGCACAGAGAGACCTTACTAGACGTAGAGCTGAAAGGATTGCAGGTATTCAGAACTATCAGGAATATGCTCAGGAGTTGGATAGACTTACAGCTAATGCATCTCAGCAGGAAACAAATGAAATAATGCAAACCCTTAGAGCGGCAGATGCAAGACAGAAGAAGCAGTATCAGCAGGATAACATGGTAGTTGATCCTAATACAGGTGATATGGTAATTGGCGAAGCTCCTAAAACCAATCTGGATAGATATATGGACAACATCAAACAGCAGGGAGATATGGTAAGACAATTTGCCAAGAATCCTAATCTAACTGATAATGACCAAAGTCTTCTGTTGGATGCTATGCAGTATCTGTCTTCTAATGGTATAAATATAACTGATAGAGATACAGCAGTACAGGCTTTACTTGAGAAGGATGAAGAGGGAAATGTTGGAGGTAAATTCAGAAAGTTTGTAGAAGCTAAGAATGAAATGATACCTGAACAACAGAGAACTTTTATGCCAGTATTTACAAGTATTGGTCAAGTAGTTGGTCAGTATGTAGATTTATTGAATGGTACTAAAGAGGATGCTATAAATAGAGGAAATATACAGCCTACTATTACTTCAGCTAATCCTCAAACAGTCCAGTCTATACAACCTACAGTAATACCCTCTCCTACTCCTTCTGCTCCTCCTGCTGAACAACAAGATGATTCTCAACAGCCTGAGTCTGTATCTGCTAGTCCAACCTTATTTAATATAGGAGGAACTACTCCAGAGGCAGGGCATTTTGTTGATGGTGATGGTACTGTAGCAACTGGCAGTCAAACAAAGGCAATGCAGGAAAGACAAGTACAGCCTGAATCAGTATCAAAATCAGCTACACAGCAGTTGTTTGAGCAAGTAACTACTTCTGATATTGCCCAAATGATTGATGTAGTCAGCAATATTATTGAGACAAGTAACATCAGTGATGAGGCAAAAACATTGGCTAGACAATATTTAGAGGATATTGCCGTTAATAGTAATGAAAAGCTTGAAACAATTGATGATGTGTTAACAGCTATTCAGGAACAAGTCAACAGACTAAAGGAAATGTCTAATCAGCAGGAAGAAGAAAAGAACCCATTTGGAGATGCAGCTGGTGCTCTACAGAAGATGTATGGATCACTCAGTGCCAAAAAAATGAGGGGAAGGGAGAGAACCCTTCCTATGCCTTCAAGTAGACCTGAAAATCCTAGAGCAGCATGGATACATACAGCTAATATAGCATGGATGGAAAAGAATAACCCTGATGCTTGGGCTGTACAATTTACCAATGACCATGCTATTGATGAGTGGAATAGAGACCATATCATTGACAGAAACACTCCAGTATTTTTCATTACTGATTCTGATTGGACAGCTGAAGTAACCAGACAGATGACTCCATCTGCTGAAGTACAAAGTATTAATCCAAATCATAGAAAATATGATACTCTGACTGACATGCCTGTAGTAGCCGCTGTTAGAGTAGATACTCCCATAAATCCAGCTACCACTACAGCTATTGAAGTAAATGGTTTATGGTATCAACCTATTGGTATAATGCCAAGCACAAAGGCGAAGAGTAGTGGTGCTGAGAGAACCATTGACATAAGACAGAAAGCTTCTAAGGAGCAAGGAAGACATTTGGTAACTGAAGATGGAATGCCAAACAGCAATCCTCTAACTACAAGAGTATATGGTGCTAACTATCTGACAGCTCACCATCCTGATGCTGCTAATGATACCAATAGACAAAATACTGTTGAGAATAACACAGATGTACAGGAGGATATTTTAAAAACTCTTCCTAGAGAAAGTGAGGATAGACTTAGGGCTATGCCTAGAGAGGAAATGCTAAATGATTCTGAGTATCAGGAAGCAAGAAATAAATTCCTGAATGGTCTTGGTTGGGGAACTAGCCCAAATTATCCAGATAATCTTGCTTATACTTCTGATAATAGAAGGCAAGGTGAAACTGGTAATCCTATGCTAGTATTTACCATTCCTATGGCAGAAACTAAGGGTAGAACTGATAGCAGAACACTTCCTGAGGTACTAGAAAATGGTACAGGTGAAGAAGTAAGAACCTTTAATAGTAGAACACAACGTCTATATGATGAGATTATCAGGCCATTGTTCCAGTATATCCCTTATAATCCAATCAGTAACTCAGGTGATAGAAATGATAAGAGTGCTAAGATAATCACTCAGGATGACCTAACAGCTAATCCTAATGCATACCAGGAAGAAGCTGACAGACTAACACAATTGTTGAATGGCTTTGATGGTACTGAAGGAACCAGAGGACTGAAAGGCATCAATGACTTCATTTATATAAAGCCTGGCAGTGGTTGGAGTATTAAGGTTACTGCACCAGAAGCACTACAGATAGCTGGTGACATACAGACTTCACAGTCAGTTTATAAAGTATTCTTTATCAATCAGGATAGCAGTATTACTCCTATTGAAATAGGAACTATATCTGCTGGACAGAGAGATACTGGAGCTGCCTTTGAATTACTTAGAAACATTATGTGGGATGGTCAGCAAGTAAGAGACTTCCTAAATTGGCAGACTCCTAAAGCTGATGCTCAGAATATCAACAATCCTAATAAGGAAGCTAGTAGAAGACCAAGACAAAATTATGCTGCAATAGTAGATGATGGCATCTTGTCATTAGCTGGCTCTTCATTAGTATATGATGTGGATGGTATAAAACTTCAGACCCCTATAAATAATAATGGTAAAATAGTTTATCCTTACGATACTATTGTAAATCCAGTAAATGCTACACCTGCTGCTCCTCAAAATGTTACTCCTCAAGCAGAAGGTTCTATAGTAACTAATACAGGACAGACAATAGACCCTGATAGTGGAGCTATTCTTGATAGTAATACTCCCCCCTCCTCCACTTCTACTCCTCAAAAGAGTGAAAAACTGAAGCAGGCAGAGGCTATTACAGAAAAGATTATAGCAGATTCTAAGGAGTTCACTTTATCAGAAGATGAAACCCACTATTATGTAACTAATAAAACTACTGATGAACAGACTAAATATCTGAGAGTAACTACAGTTATTGGTGCTGATGAAAGTGTTGAACAGTGGGAGCCTAGCATTCAAGATATTTACAATAAACTCAGAGAAAGACATTCTCTCGCAGAACTAGATGTAACTCAGGTTAGTTCTTTTAAAGACATTAACCACATGAGTATAAGCACTGGTATTCCTGTAGCAGAGATTCGCAGAGCTATTGCTGAACTTAGAACAGAGCATAAGCATACTAAGTATGGTGCTTGGTCAGTTCCTTCTACTGCTATAGGTAATACTGCTGATGCAATTACCCGTGATTTCTTTGCAGGAGAGTTAAAGGATACCTATCCTAATATCACAAAGGAATCTCTTGAAAAGTTTGCACATCAGTTAGAATTGTTTAAGTCAGACTTAGAAGCACAAGGAATCCATATTGTTCCTCAAGGAGTAATGGCTCATGGTACTATTACCATGACAGACTCTGAAGGAAATACACATGAAGCAAAAGTCGCAGGTACACTCGATTTGTTTGGATATGATAATGATGGTAATTTTTATATCTTTGATATGAAGACTACTAGAAATCACAACCAGAATAAACTCTTACAAGAGAAGAACAAGTGGTCTAGACAAATTTCAATGTATGCAGACTTACTGAAACAGAGTTATCCAGAATTCAATATTGATTCAAAAAATTTAAGAATTATTCCTATCAATGTAGACTATCCCACACCAATAGGAAGCAGAAGTGAACACCTTGATCCAAGTGGACCACAATATTCTGTAGATGACAATGGTCAGCTGTTGATGGAATTCAGAGGTAAACAGAGTCAGGTTTTTGATGGAAGTAACTTATCAATGAGAGGGTCTACTCTAGCAGAACAGTTCCCTGTAGGTCATACAGCATTTAACATCAACTGGGATAATCTTAGCAGTGAAGACCAAGATATTGCAGATGCTTTAGCTACACAAACTGGAGATGTAAATATCTCTACTGAAGTAACTCCACAGATAGCTAAAATACAAACTCCTGCTCCCCAGAGGCCTAGCTTCATTGCAGCAGATGCATTTATCAATGATTATACTTCAGGTACTCAAGAAACTGCATCACAGGCTCCTCCTGTAATTCCTGCTGGAACAACGCCTATATTACCATCATGGAGAAATTTAACTTCTGCACAGAAGCAACTGTTATCAGATAGCTATGGAATTGATAACTTTGAAGATTATAATGACTTACTAAATGACCCAGCAACAGCCGAAGGAATCTATCAAGACTTAAGATGCAAGGGATTAATTTAGTATCTAATCAGATAAAAAGAAAAGGTGAGTTTAATGCTCACCTTTTTTTATTTAAATCGATAGGAGTTATTTCATATCTTCCTTTTTTTCTTAATAAAGTTGTTGGAGTACCATCGTAGTATTCTCCTATATATGAAACACCATCATTAATATCAATATGATCATGCCCAGGGATGTCAGGAAAATCTATACAATGCTGGGCATAGTTAAGACATCTTTGAGAGAGTGACATATCGTCAAAAGTATAAAGATTAAGAACTTTGTTAATTTCTTTTTCAACATCTAACTTTTTCCAATATGATTTAAATCCCGCAAACATTAATTCGTTTAACACAATAGCTTCAAAAAAAGCATCTTTTGTTCCAAATTCAGTTTTTGAGTAATTTTGTATTATTGCTAATCTTTGTTCTTTAGTCATGCCTATTATTCATTATATTAATAAATGGAGCTGTAATTCCTAAATAGGATGCTGGATTTTTAAATATAGGATTTGTTGGGAGTTGATTAAATACTTTCCATTTAGGAGTGCCATGAGGTAAGATATATTTTTCAGTTCCAGGGTTTAGTACAAGCTCGTCTATAGGATAATCAAAAGCAGTTTCGCCTCCTCCTATATAAGAACTGCCATCAAATATATTATGAAATCTGGTAGCGTCGTACCCATATTTTTTACTATAATCAACCACATGATCCGTTTTAACTGCCTCAGGAACATGATTCCAATCAAGTATCAAAGGAGATTCTTGACCTTCTTTGTGTACAAATCTGCCAAAATCATTTTGGGTATACTCACCTCTCACTTCTCCTTTTTTAATAGAAATATCTTTTGCTCTAGGTATACCATTTGGTCTGTATTTTAGTTTGTTACTCAGAATAACTTTACCGTTTTGCAAATCAAAAGGTAGACCCATCCACCAATACATATCTCCTTTTGTAGGAGTTGGAGTGTCTAATGTTTTTAAAGTTTTTGGATCTGTATATACATCAAATACTTGATTATTTCTACTTGTACTCCAAGTTCCATTAGCTGCGTAATCAACGTCATTAGATGTCCATACTGTATGTTGGTTATGAGTATTAGGAAAAGATTCATCCATATAAATAGGTTTTCCAGAACTATCAAATTGTGGGACATCATTTATTTTTACTTGTTTATGTGGAACACCAGTAAAATTTCTTTCAAGTCTACGATATTTTGGAAACTTGCTTGCTTGTGAACCAATTCCTATAGCTAAAGCATCTCCAGCCATATTAATTCCTGTACTCCAATAAGGATGCTCTTGAGCAAAATTATTAGTAACTATTCCATTATTACCATTTACCCAAGAATTTATATACTGTCCTTGAGACATATCTCCGTTTATAAGTCCTACAGTATCATAAGCTCTTCTGATCCATTGTGTAGGAGAGAGGTTATTTAAGCCTCCCGCTGTAATTGTGTTTATAAATTCTACAGGAGCATTAGGGTCAAAAGAACTACTGTATAAATCTCTAGTATACCTACTAGGGCTAATAGTAACCTCAGGTAGATTCATAGTTCCTTTATCTCCTGTTATTTGGTCTGTAAGATTACCTTCAG
>AUXO010171415.1_pt1 | contig 15304 bp, 15 predicted proteins | sample 768731 | NCBI WGS metagenome assembly AUXO01 (sample SAMN02715735, study PRJNA202380) | gut metagenome | biome: sheep rumen | host: Ovis aries | place: New Zealand: Palmerston North
AAGATGAACTAATGGCCTCTTCGAAGAAGTCCCTATTTGTTCTTGAGTCTGCAACGCCACTATAATGTTTATATAATTTGGTAGTTATCTGTTCTATACTAGGCATTTAATAATTTCCCTTAATTGATATTATATAGTTAGTAATTAAATACATCTGATTGAAAATATGCTATTTTTCTGTAAGAACTGTAGTATTTTCAAGCTTAATCATAAATTTTGATTCATCACAAACATCCAATATACCAATTTCACAATTCTTAAAGATTACTTTAAGGTCTGCAATAACAGGTCTATCAAATTTTACATATTGAAAATATCTATCTTTGAAAATAATCTTTTTAGGTAATCTTTTATGTTCCCTAAGGATGTCATTTAAGAAATCGTTTATATCGCAATATTCTGCTAAGGAATAAAAATAATCTCGATTAAAAGTCCATGAATATGCAACACATACCCAAGAGTCTAAAAAATTATCATCTATAATAAGAACTTGAGAAGCCTCATCGGGTACCGCAATATATTTTGCATCAAGATCATTTGCCTTCGCAATAATATAATTCTGGTATAATTGGATTATATCTTCTTTCTCATACTTCTTAAGAATTCTATTACAATCCTCTATTTGAACTCTTTGAGCAATATCCATATTTTGTGCTATTGGAGTAGCAAAAAATAAATCTACCTCATAATATCCTTTTTCTTCAAGTGGCGACCTAATCCTATATTTTTTGCTATCTTTTTTAATATGAAACTTACCAAAAGTTATAGCTTCTTTCTCATAGTCATATACGAGTTCATTATCACCTTGAGGCAACTTATATGCTTTAATACCCTTATCAAAAATAATAATGCCAGAGAACTTTCCAAAATGGTCACGTAATCTAGGGTTTTTATATTCATCAAAAAGCCCTGATGAGTAGGTTAATGATATAAGTGCAAAAGTATAGTCTGATTCGGGTTTATTTTCTAAAATCTGATATATTATATCTGAATCTTTAATACCTCTAAAAAAATATCTATCTGTAGGCTCACTTGCTAGAATATCCTTATAAAAAGCTGATGGCTCAAATGCTCGTAAACTATCACATTTTGTTTTCCAGAGCTCTACCATAGATGCTTCATTTAAAATAGTATTCTCCATAATACAAATTAGTTTTTGCTCTTTAATTGGTGTATAAACTAATTAAGAATAAGTTTAAGTAAATAGGAAAATTTAATATGGCAGATTTTAATACATTTGTTAAAAAATTATATGACGAAGGCTATTTTGAGGTAGACTCAGATGGCTCTAGTATCACTTGGGTTATAAAAAAGTTTACTGATAATCCTAGTTGGCCAAAAGGGCTCGATACTGAAAACTTCGAAATTACTCATATTGGAGATGATAAAATTTCTGGTTATTCTTGTGGTGATTGGCAAGAAGGCACAACTTTTAGTGTTGAACTCCAGGATGATAAACTCGTATTTATTCCTTTTGATCCAGTTAAAAATGACAGTAAGGTAGTTCTTAAGCATAAACGCGCAGAAATGGCAGAAATTGTTAACTCAAATATCAAAGCTATTAAAGAAGCAAATGCAATGGAATACTTCTATAAGCAGCTCCATCAAATATTCCGCAAGTATGAAGGCGAAAATTATGGTTTTGGCCGTGGTGAAGCTAGACATGGTGAAGAAAATGTATACATGCTCTATATACGTGGTAAAGACGGTGTACAGGCAACAATTACTATAGAACCTACAGATAGAGATGTTACATATAAAGTAAGATGCTTAGGATTTGTCTCAGATGAAATGTCCACTACATCTACACGATTAGAAGCTGATATAGACCAGACAATTCACTCTATTGTAGTTTGGCTTAAAGAGAAGTTTGAGCTTACTGAAGCATCAGCCTATGATGAAAATGGAAACCTTACATCTATTAAAGAATCCGCAGCAACAGATACTAAGACTATTAAAAAGCTTTTTAATGAGTTTAATAAAGAGTTCTTTAATAATGAACTTCCTGATGTAGAAATTAAGATTACAAATAAAGATACAGATCATTCAAAAGGCGTAGCTGGTAGTTTTAATTTCCATAAGAGTATCCATACAAATAATGGTGAAAATAAGCATTATAAGCTTGCAGATCTTAAGAAAGAAAAAAATCTTGATGGTGAAGCACAAAGAGCTCTTGACTATATTAAGGGAAATGCTTATATTGAGCTTCCAAAAGATATTGTTGAAAAAGGTAAATATTACTATGCATCAGTTCTTCTTCATGAAATGGTACATGAATATATTGAGTTCTGTACAAACTCTCATGAATCAGATTGTCATGGACCAGACTTTAAGAGAAAGGTTGATGAAATCAATAAGAAGTCAAAGAATGAATGGCGTGTAGCTTATGAGGAAGTTCCACCAGAGCTTACATCAGATAAGCCACTAGATGAAAGACCTGAAGATTTACCAGAATCTAAAGATTCTTTCTGGTCAGCATATTATAAGAAAGGACTTAATAAGTTAAGTTACAGTAAATAAAATAAAAAAGCCAGCTAAATGCTGGCTTTAATTTTTTAAGGATGATATTCCTTAGTTCTCAAGCTCTCCTTCAGCAGGAGTAGAAGCAGCATCAGCTTCAACAGAAGATGCAAGAATACCATCAAGGCCTTCAATAGCCATAGCAACTGCTTCTGCAGCGCCTGTATCTGCAAGTCCTGCAGCTTCAAGCTTAGCTTTTACGTTTGTAAGGTCTTTAATACAAGCTTCGATGTTCATAGTCTTATCAGACTTACCTTCATTTGCAGCAGCATCCATACGTTTTACGATAGGGAAGATTGAGTCGCTGAAAGACTTTCCAGGAGTCTTATTACCAACTTCTGCGTCATCTGGGTAGAGTTCGTAGAAATCCTTAATAAAGTTCTTCCATTTCTCGTTTGCAGGAGTACCTGGCTTAATGTGAGAAGGGTCCTTATAAACGTCGATTACTTCAGGGAACTCGGCAATGTAGTCTTTAATATGAGATGCACGAGCCTGAGCCATTTCTGAAAGCTGAAAAATAGATTCAAGAATTCTCTCGTTTGGTGTCATGTTATATTTTCCTCTAGAGTTTTTTATTTTTATTGTAATGTTGACATGTCATCACAATAAATATTTTATAAATTAGTATAAAATGGATATGTTTTTAATCAACATATAGTCCCATAGAGCTTAAGAACTGTTCTGTTTGGCTCTTTACTGTATCATAGGTTCTTACTAAAGAAGCACCTGGATCCCAGATTTTTCTTGGCATATATTCATCTGTATAAGTATCCAAAAGGCTGATAGATGCAGCGATCGAATCTGTAGTATCTTTGGCTAAATAGCCTACTTTAGATGTTGTCCATGCGAGGTCACTATAAGGAGCACATGCTGGACAAGTAGCATCTGTATAAACATTCTTACCTTTTTTATGGTCAACCTTTGTAGAGCCTGATTTGCGTTTAGAATACTGCAATGAGAAAAGGTTATTTTTAACCATAATATTTTTACCACAAGCCCATCTTCTATGGAATGTATAATCAATCATAGTATTATATGGAACCATATTATTATCAACTGATAATAGCTCTACTGCAACACCAGATCTTTCCAAAGCCTGCATAATAGGGCGAGATTGGAATCCATCGAAACTTACATGTGGTATATTCATATGTCCAAGAACAATTAAATCTTGAATAAAGAACTTAAAAGCATCCAAGTTAATCATACCACCTTTAGGTATAACAGGAATTACAAAATCAGTAACATACATCTTTAGCTGTCCACCGTATTCATCTAGTTGGCCTGGAGCCCACTCAACATGACTTAAAGCGATACTTGCAGTATCTCCATTAATAGCTAAGTCGACTGACGCTGAACGAGGTAATGTAGGTTCATAATAGTAATAATACTCATTCATTACTTTGTTAAAGAATATATCTTTTACTTGATTCCAAATTAAATGCTCTGGATTTTCTTCTTTTAATGCGATAATATTACTGAATACACTCTTTAAGTTATTCTTAAATACGTCTTCTACAACAGCATCTTCATAGAAAATACGGTCAGCAGCGCCAGATGGTTTACCACACTGGTCACGCATAAACTGTACAGGGTTTTCAACTGCTGGAATTTTTTCTGATGCTCTACCTGTTGATGTAACCTGATATAGTGGAACCCACATAATATCTTTTTTATTATAAGTCGAAAGCTGCTCTGGAGTTTCAATAACCGTAGCAGGTTTTCCGCCACCACCTGTAAATAATGGGAAAGCTGTAGTAAAATCTGGTTTTACTTGGCCCTTATCATCTAGAGCTTCCTTAAATTCCCAAGGGAACAAATCCCAACGTGCGCCTTTTAAGAAAAAGTTTTCAGGGTCTTTTGGAGCTTGCTCATCAATCCATTTATCAATAATGGCTTCCAAGTTGTTAGGAGAGGAGTCAAGAATAAATCGGCCCATATAGCCATGGTGCATACGAGATTCAATACGGTTTCTCATTTTAGAGAAGAACTTCCATACATCATCTTCTGACCAACCATTTTCTTGGAAGAAGGCCAACTCAGTTAAGTTACCAGTAACAAGTGTAGTACCAATAATATCTTTATCACCCGAAACCAACTTATAGTTAATTCCATTCTGAAATTGAAGAACAGACGTTTTAGATGCGGTTGTCCAGTCTAGATGTTCTGCAACTTCATATGGGTCACCACTAGACTCAAGCATATCCGCATGTCCACGAACCTGAGTAAAATATGGGCTAGTTTCAATAATATTTTTTATAGGTTCAAGTAAGATTTCACCACCTTTCTTTTGAGACCAAGCACCAAGTGCTTGAACGAATACTGTAGCAGAAGAAAGCCCAAAATATTTATAAGGATGCCACATCATACCGAATAATGTGGAAATATACAAGTTAATTAAAGCAGTTAAAGCAGATTTTCCAGAACCAATACAACTATACCAAATACCAGTACGGTATGGCGCTAATGGATTCATAAACTCAGTAAAAGCTTTTCTAATATGAGGGAACAACGTTTCTGCTGTTGGTCCGATATATTTAATGTTTAAAAACTCTTCAGGTGTAGGAGGTTTACATTTATAGTTCAATCTCCAGCCTTCAGTAAGTAAGCATGACTTAAAATCATCTGAAATTTGGTCAGTTTTAGCCAACCATTCCAAAGCAGCTTTAATATTATCAAAGTTTAATGCCTGAAATTCAGGAGTCTTAAGTAATTTATCATCACCATTGATAATTCCTTCGAATATATGCCCTAAGTTGCCTAAGGCATCTGGCAGTAATACCGTATTATGTTGGTCAAGAGCATTAGTGGGTAAAATAAGGCCCCTGTCTTCACCTTTCTGCTTCATTTCATATTTTGTTTTTTCGGGGTCAGCAATATTAACTATTTTTGAAAAGTCATCTATAATATTATTCAATATAACCTCCGAATAACTTACTGCTTATCAACAACTTCATTTGCTATTTCTTTTTGTTCTGTTGTAATATCACCTTCTGGATTGATAATGGCCTGATTAGTTGTTGTTTTAGCATTTTCTGGCACATTAGTACTATTTGGTGTTTGGCCGTCTACAGCAACTCCGGAAATATTATTACCTAAGTATGCTTCTATTGCCTTTCTAACAGCTATCGCACGTTCAACTGTATAGCCAAGTTTACTATCGCCCTTAGTAATACCTTCCATATCTTCCCAAACGGTATTACCATAGAAGCTATGTCTTACGCTCCAGCCAATATTCGTATCGTCGCCATTCCAAATAGGAGATAACTGACATAAAATATGGTCTAATTCTGTATTATCAAAATCGTCAACTTTATTTACATTTTTAACATCTTCAGCATTTTCTGCAGTTTCAGGAGATTCTTTATTTTCTCCTGACTGGGTATTCTCACCTTCTTGTGATGCTGGTTTTTCCTCAGGAGCTTTTTCCACAGTTTGTTCTTTATCCGTAGCCTGGTCTTTTTCAGCTTCATTAGCATTCTGACCTTCTTTGTTAGCATCCTTTTCAGCATCTTTTTCTATTTTATTTACATCTTTGCCATCTACAGTTGCTTGTTTATTTGAAAAATACTCATCATCATAAACTTCATGAGGTGTAGCTTCTTTATTATTATTATCAGTAGTCTGCTTAGTAGACTTTGCTGGTAATGCAGAAGAAACAACATTTTTAGCAACTGATGCATTATTTGCCATTGTTTTTATTGCCTTTGCTGCATTTTCAAGGTCCTTCCTAAATTGTTTTTCACCAAACATACCATTTTCAGCAGTGCTACTATTTTTATCAAGCCAGCCAGCTGCTTTATAGAATTGGTCTAAATCATTTGTATGGCTACCTGTAGGTAAGTCTTCTACTTGTCCTAAGAAGTCACCCATCGCAGTTAATGTGTCTTTAGCAGCTCCTGACCCGTCTGGTTTACCATATACATCTTTTTGAGAAAGGTATAAATTCCAATATTTCCAGAAAGGATCATAAGAAGTTAAGAACTTTCGCATATTTTTGAGGGCTGTTTGTGCCTCAGCAGAATTTTCAGCTGTACCTCTATTTATTGCAATAAGAGCCTTTAAGAAGTTAGCATCATTCTTTTTTTGGCTAACATAATTTTTCATAGCTTCAAGGCCTTTAAGCTGGGTCTCATTAAGCTTTGCGTTAGGATAAGTCATTGTTGAAATTATACTATGATGGTCATCTGGACACCACTTAAGATAAGGCGCATAAGGTAAAGTATGTAGAATATGGATATTTCGTATAGACGCATTACTAACACCTTGACGACGACATGCATTAACAATTTCGCCCTCAGTAAGAAGACCGTAGTCAACTTTAACACCGCCAACGTGGAGGTTCCTTAAGATATCTTTTATACCTTGTGCACCACTGTTAGATTGATTTTTTGCAAAATAATATGTTTGCCAAATATCCAACGTAGAGGCATAAAGAGTATCAGCGCGAGCTACACCTTGATTTAGCTCTTTCAATGATTGAGGAACGTAAATAATACGCTGCCAGTTACCTTTTTTCTGGTGTGTAGTGTTACTTGTAGTAGTATATCCTGGAGAACGGCCAACGTCATCATCATTCAATGCTTTAGCAAATGCAGATAGTTCACCTTGTGTTTTTCCATCATTTCTAAATAAGTTGAATGGCCAAATAAATACAGTCGCAGCATGATTTTTTGTATATTGAGTATTATATGTATTTAATTTACCTTGTAAATTTGGATCAGCACCAGCAGTTACACCTACATTTTGCTGAGTCTGACCAGTAGGAGTTACTCCAGTGGGAATAGTACCAGTTCCATTTTGTTGAACTGTCTGTCCTACAGGTGCTGCTTGAGTAGTACCAGCAGGGGTACCAGTTGGTACTGTACCAGCCTGTTGAGCATTTATATCTTGTTCCAAAATCTTAGTATATTTATATGGTATTGCTCCGGTTTCCTTAAACTTAGCATGAAATTCATTTTTCATTTCTCTATTCATGCTAAATATATCATCTTTTTCCCAAAAAATATAAAAATTCTCGAAATTATTTTTTTGAGCAATATTACTTTCATTTATAAGAGTATTATAGTCAGGTTTTGAATTTATACAAGAAATATGTGCACGAGGGAATGATTCCATTTGACGTTTAATATTATGTGAGTCAAAGCCCTCTGTAAAAAATACAATATAATCTTTCATAGTTTAATTAGTTTTAGTTATATTATAATAATGTCCCCATTTTAGGGGACATTACTTATTTTATTCTTTATTTAAGTTAAACTTAGTATCCGGCTTTATATTACGAATATCTTCTTGAATCTTACGAATTTCTTCATTAATATTAACGCCTGAAGAGGTTAGGGCTTTACTTGCCTGAGCCGCATTCTGAATAACCTCTTTATAATTCATTGGTCGTTTATTCTTTTTATCCCAATCATTTACATCAGCTAACTTATTTCTACCCATCTTGAATGGCTTATCTATACGAAGTCCCTGCATAAGTGCTTCAGCTTCAGACTCTTGTAATTTAGCCTTTCCTTTAGGTTTATTCTTATTTAAGAAATTGAAAGTATCATAATCAACTGATCCTGAATCAATCTTAGGAATATATAAACAGTGCTTATGAGTATTGGTATTCTGCCAATCTGTAAGTCTGTTCTGTTCTACGAAGCGCATATAGATATCTTCGGACATATTATTATAACGCTCACGAATAACATCCATTTGTTCCTTGAGTCTTTCACGCTTTTCACGAATAACTTGTTTTTTCTCTAAGTTAATCTTATGGCGTACGCTTTCAGGCATTTCACTACCCGCATCACCAGCATCTCCCGTATCACCACCGTCGTCACCGCCAAGATCTCCAAGGTCCATATCATCACCACCAAATTCGTCATCGCCACCACTGTCTCCACCAGACCCTGGAACTGGTTTTAAGAATGCTGATAAACGCATCCATTTCTGAATATCTGTTGCATCCAAGAATGAATACTTTGCAAGAATATCAGTAACAACATCTTCTGGCAATACGTCATCATCACCAATTCCTAAAACAGCTTTTAAGAGATCAATAATAGCCTGTGATAAATCAAGAGATGCAGACTGCGCAGAACGTTTATCATCTGGTACTTCTTCTGCTGGGAATCTCATTGAAAGAATAAATGGTGTATTATAGTCAAACTCGCCTGTAATTGCATAGTGCATACGAATAAGCCTACCAAGTGTTTCCAAAAGAACAGTCTGAATAGAATATACATGTCTTGCAAAAGGCTTATACTGTTCTGTTAGTGATAATCCAGATATATAAGTTGAGCCCTCTCCACCATTAGGGTCAAGATAACTTAATGGAATATTTGCTGCGTAGGCTACGCGTTTTTGATAATTTTCAAGGTCACCAATAAAGTCATAATCGCATTGTGCAGAATGTACTTCAACATCGAGTAAATCAGCAGGCAACCAAATCTTAGTATTTACTGTATATGGTTCCATACCGGAGCCCGTTGGTGAAACACCAAGATTATCATATTGCTGTCTAACATTATTTACTACTTCAAATTGCTGTGCTGCTGGCATGCTCTTTGGAGTTTGAACTTTATAAAGCTGAACTGGGAATCCCATAGAACGAGCGAGTCCCTGTAATGCCATAGTTGAGTGGGCCTGCTTAAACGGAGCTAAACAGTTGATTAAAGGAGGCCTTCCATATGGATAGAACTCTGAATGGTCTTCATTAAAGCGGAAGTGTGAAATTAACCAAGGCGGAGCCATAATACCATCATGAAGTTCAAATCCTAATAGTTTGTCATCAAACATATCTGCGAGATTTTCTGCTTCATCCAAAGAATTCTTTGACTTTAATAAGTCTACCAAATCCTTAATCTTAGAGCCTCTGTTACGATTAGCTGAAATCCAACCATCTCTTTCTGCTAAGAACTTAGCTGTATGAATTGGAGAGAACTCCAAGCGTTCCATAATATTATTTACAGGTAATGGCTTAATCTTCTCAACACCACTTGTACCAACTTTGTGTGCCCAGAAAGATTCTCCATAAAGCTCAAGGTCAAAACAAACTGCATTTAACCTAGCCTGTGTAATACCCCAAGAGTTTAATAAATTATAAGTATGTTCTACGAAGTTTGCGTTAGGTGACTCAATAGAAATAATACGGTCTTGTTTATCAATCTGAGTTGCCTCATCCGCAACAAGGTGACAACATCGAGAAATAAATACATCATTATAATACATAAATGACAATTCATTCAATCGTGCCTGTCTATCCTGAATATCCGCATAAGATACAGAGTTATCTTCAAGGTATGCATCAAAATAATGCTCTACAGTACTATTAAGTTTCTGGCTCTTGAATGTAGAACCAATTGCAGCATTCTTTACTCTATACGCGTCATTATTTAAGTCTACACGTACAAATCTAATGCCCCACTGCTTTTCAATTTCTGTTTCTGGTTTATCACCCTTTGATAGAGTCTTAAAACCGAATATACTATTTAATCTATTAATAAAAGATGAATTTATAATACTAGATTTAGGTTTAGCGTCTGATTTATAGACGGACGCTTCCTTTAATTTATCCTTTGCCAAAGGTTTTCCTCCGAATTAATTGTTAATTAATTAGCTATTTTCTATAGGTATTGTGCGGTCATAAAATTCAATAGGAATACCACGCGTACCATAATCGTAAATACGCTCTATAAAATGTTGAATTAGCTCAGCCGTTCTTTTTGTATCTTCTTTAATTTTTGGGTCAAACTCATTACTAGAATAGATAACATATTTATCAACTTCCTTTCCACAATCCATCAAAGAAATTTTTGTCATAATTTCATTTTCTGACGTAAAGTTAATTGTTGCTACTTCCATTATTTTTGCTTCCTAAATTGGGGCCTATTATGTGTTTCTATAATACCCGTTAGTATTTTATGCGTTATAGCATCACATACTATAGTAACAAGAACTCCCTGCAGACAAAAAGTAAAGTACTCTGAATCTCTACCTTTATTATCTATTTTTCGATAGGGAGTCATAGTACTCATAGATGCTTTAATTTCTGCGAGGATATCTTCTGTAATACTGATACCAGTATGCTCCGGGAATCGTTTTAAGAAACTCGGCGTGAACTGATAAGGCTTAACTTTTGTAGAACTCATAATTATTTATGCTCTTTTTCCGTCTTTTTTGATTTTTCTATAGAGCCATGCATAATAAATCTGTTCTTATTTACAAGATACATTGATCTGAAATCTTCATCATCCGCAATTTCAAATCCGGCAGTAACTCCGATTGCATAAATAATACGTACGATATTTTCAATTTCACGTTTAACTAGCTCTTCATAGCCAATATTTAGAATACCTTCAGTCTGATTAGTATCTATAGCTGCAAGAATATTATTTACAGCAACTTTACCCATTTCACCTTTACAAAACTGGTCTGGAAGCATCTTTGTAAGCTCTTTACTTTTTTCTAGTGAACCTTTCTTTACGGGTTTTCCCTTTGAAATCATTTCTACAACGCCCTCATTATAGGCTGATGCAGCAATAGTTTGAAAATTTGTTATGGTTTTCTGAGCAGTTTCTAATTTTGCATTTTCTGCATAATCCTCAATAGCTCTTTTAAGAGCATCTGAGTTTAGGTATTGTTCAAGTGTCATATACCCTTTATCCTCCAATAAATTATAATAATTTAGTAAAAACCGCTTAAAGCTACAGCTAATTTAATATTATGAGAATAACAGAACATAATGATGATGTAAATATCAGAGCGGGTATTTTGATTAAGCAGAAAGGTACCACAAAAATTTTAATAGAGCATGCTACTGGACATCATGCACCTAATCCTTGTATGGATATACCTAAGGGCCATATTACTATTAATGAAAAAATAGAAGAAGGCGCTTGTAGAGAAATACAAGAAGAAACTGGAATTGAGATTGATCCAGGGGATTTAACTGAATTAGGACATTTTCCTTATAATAAATCTACATTATATATCTTTTATGTAGAAATGAACTTTGATATAAATAAATGTCATTGTGATTCAATGTTTACAAGTCCTTCTGGAAAGGAACTTCCAGAGGTTGATGGTTATGAATTATTTGATATTGTAAATGATGACTTAGATTCTTCCCTTTTGTATAAAGGATTAAAACCAATCCTAAGGCATGTCTTCCAAGATATGAAAGAAAAAAGTCTTATTTAAAATAATAAAACCCGTGAATATTCACGGGTTATTTTTTTAGTATTCTAAAAATGATTCCATATCCAAATACATAGAATAATGTAAATGTGGACCAGTAGAAGTACCTGAGCCTCTACGACCTTTAACTCCGCCTGACCAAGCTATTTCTTTACCAGCTGTTACATAATCACCTTCTTTTACTTCTGTAAAAGATAAGTGTGCATAAAGTGAAATAGTATAGTCAAAATGTTTAATAATAACTAATCCACCATAAGCTGGATGTCCCTTATATTTATAAGGACCATTATAATAAGATGGCCAAACTTCTGCAATATAGCCATCTTTAGTAGCATAAACAGGAGTTTTATCCGGACATGCAATATCAATACCATTATGCCATTTTCCAGATGTGGAAAGTCCACCAGTATCCTTTGCAGAAATCGCATCTCTTAATCCCTGTGGACTTGTTCGATATGACATATACTTCTTTGGAAGTGGCGCACAAAATTTCTGAATAACTACTTCTTCAACCTTCTTTGGCGCTTTAATCTCAGGTAAACTATTTTCGTTTATAGAAGGTAGCTTTAATTCTTCTGCGGGAATTTTTTCCGATACCAACTCAGCTTCTTCTATCTCGCTAATAGCAGATACCTTCTGTTCATTAAACTTATGGGAACATATACCCGCTGTAGCAATTCCCATACTTGCAACAAAAAGAACTCCACCCAATACACATAAAACTAAAGTTCTATGTGTAATAGCAAAGTTCTTGGCCTCGAACTTTTTCATTTAAACTTTTTTCCTTTTTTATTCACATGATTCCTTAAAAACATTTTCATCTAAGTGATTTAATACAGCATTACGCATCCAATCAATTTCTTCAAGTTCAACAGGTGTAAAATTATATAAATCAGTTCCTACGTTTATGCCATTTCGCTTATATCTGTTTTTTTCATGAATATGACCAAATATATAGAATTGGTCCTCATCAACTTTTTTATTTTCCAATGGATTTATAGGTTCGTGTCTTAAGAAATACTTAAAATTATTTTTTCCCGTTACAGTAAGTTCATCATTTGTATAAATCTTCATGTCAGGTTTTTCTGACTTACCATCACGTTCGTAATTACCTTCAACAAAATGGATATTACCATTAAGGCAGTTAATACGCTTTTTATCCCCAAAATCGCCCAAAAAATAAACATCATCTTTAGGACACACAGTTTTATTCCAATTAGAAATAATAGCTAGGTCCATATCTTCTACAGTTCGGAAAGGGCGTCTAGAAAACTCTCTAGCTCTATCTGATCCAAAATGAGTATCTGATGTAAAATATGTTTTACCCTTTTGATCCAAATCATAGGTTACATCTAATAGAAGCTCTTTAAGTGTTCTATAAACTTTCTTTCCAGCTTTATTTGCCTTTACTTCAATATAGGCATTTGCGTTTTTCTTTTTAACCGCTTCCGGAATACCAACGTAGATACGGGGCTTTTCCATCCATGCTCCAATTTCATAATTGGTAGTAAATCCAGGATGTGTTTCAGATCGGTCACACCAGAATACGATAGCAGAAGCAATGGACATTGCTTCATTTTCCCATGCAGTTTGTTTATCCAAGCTTTTCATCTTAGAATAATTTTTATTTGTTGGATTTAAAACAATACCATTAAAGCCGATATCATTTAGAATATCCACAGCTTCATTTCGCCATTTATCCTGATTTTCATAATCTCCCCTAGGACAGGGACCAGCAAGAAATATAGCATTTTTGACAGAGCTCAAATCTGTCATATTGCCTTCTTCATCTGAAGGTATTAGTACTTTTACCATTTTTAAAGTCCTCCAATAATATAATAGCATATTATGAAGTAACTTTTTATGATAAATGTGTCTAAGATTTAAGATTAGCTTCAGTAATTTTAGTGTTTATATAAGCAAAAGATGAGATGAGCATTACGAAATCAATTACAAAAGCTATTTTTAGAATTACCTCTGGAGTAATACTTAATATTACCAAAATAGAGAGAATTACTAAAATAAGGTATGCGCTATAACAAGCTATTCTTGCAAATTTCATATTTAAATAGTAAAAAAGGACTGATAAGTTTATCAGTCCTTTGAAAACTTAAATAACTCTAGTTATTAAGTGTAACTTTACGACCTGGATTCTTCGCATTTTCTGCTGCTGGCTGACATGCCATAGCTTTTACTTTCTCTTCACCCAAGATCATAATCTGTCGTTTATGAACTTCTTCATAATTTGGATATTCAACTGGGTCAGAACCACGAGAGAAAGAATATATCTCTGGGAAGAAATATGCTTTTGCGCGAAGACGGAATCTTGAAAGCTGGCGCTTTTCATGACCGTTAAGACCAATTGGATTCTCATTATCCGCATAGTACTTTACATTTTTCAATGCAAGGTAAAGACCAACAATTGGACTTGGGTACTTTTCATCCTCGCTTAGTTTAGATACACCAATAAGAACTTTATCACCATCTGGGATAGCAACAATAGTACCAGTAGGCTTACCACGTACTGTAGAAAGATAAGTAACACCATTTAAGTCTGAAACTTCTTCACCAATATATGATGTGCGAAGTCTTTCAGAAACGTACTTGTGTCCTTCCTCTTCATACTTAAGCATAAAAGTATATGCTTCAATATTAAGATTAAGTGCCTCACGTGCGTCTTCAGGCATTTTCATCTTTTCTAAATCTTCCTTTGAAATTTCTTTTCTCATAAATTTCAAAGCCAACTTTCTTACTGCTTTTGAAGTAAGATAAACAGGTTTCTTTGTCATACTCTTCATAGTATGTTATTCCTTATTAAGTCAACTTGCTTGAATTAAGCGCTTTGAAGCGCTTTCAAGTTAACAATTTTTTAAACTTTAATTCCTATAATTTCTGGCCAAGTTCGATTATCACGCATATCATCAGTAAGACTAAAGTCATTAGCTACTGACTGAATAGCTGCTTGAGCATTCTCTACCGAATTATCTCCGGTAACTTCTAATTCCAGATAATAGTATTTACTATTTACCTGTTCAAGTTCCATATGAACATAGACTTTATTTGAATGCTCAGTATCGCCTTCTTTTGTAAGGTCTACCTCACGCACAATTGACCATGCATCTTTTTCTTTATAAAAATATTCATGGTAACCAGCCATTTCAAGGAATGTTCTAATTACATTGGCATCTTCAACTGGAGTTTCGTATTCTTGATTAGATTCAAAGCCGCCCTTCCAATCTTTTCTTTTTACAGTAAAAAAGCTTTTACCATTTTCTTCTCTTATTCTAATAAGAGGCTCACCATGCTTAATAGCTTTTTTTGTATTAGAAAATCTACTGTAATAAGAATCTTTCTTAAAAAGATTATCTGCACAACGTTTAGCAAAAATAATAGAAATACGCTTAAAGTCAGTTTCTGACAAAGCGTATTTTGTCTCAACTTCCAAAATAAACCTCCAGGTATTTACTACCCTATTTAAAATTAGCTTAATTTATTTAAGATTAAGAGCTTTCTTTATTGGCAAGTAAATATCCTCATAGCCTTTTTTAGAGGTTGCCATTTTATCAAAGAGCTTCTTAAAAATCTCTTCTGGCTC
>AUXO018431726.1_pt1 | contig 15302 bp, 20 predicted proteins | sample 768731 | NCBI WGS metagenome assembly AUXO01 (sample SAMN02715735, study PRJNA202380) | gut metagenome | biome: sheep rumen | host: Ovis aries | place: New Zealand: Palmerston North
GGTTGTACTTTAAAAATATTTGGTGTCCCGCTATGTACTCCCATTGGTACGACGTTTGCATGGTACGCTTGCAAAGATCGTACTTCTATGAAAATATTTACATCTTCAATCTATGAAAAAATTTACAATTTTCACAAAACTATCACAATATCCTGGTCAATTGATCACTGAAATATTGTACATGAACTAGTTATATGGTAGTATATAGATAGAGATAGGGACGGGCAGCCCGCCGTGATGGTAGATCCTAGCAGGCCGATACCTAACTATGGTTGAAACATATGCCATACATCACCGCATTTTGCGCTTACCTTAACAGGTCATATATGCCATAAAAGTACAAATGTACAGGAAAGGAAAATAAAAACATGGCTCGCAAGTATAACGTAACATCTTCAATCACTGATCTGGTAACAGTCTACAAAGCATATGATGAAGAAAGTGACACGGTTAAAACAGTTAAAACGCATGAAGCGCCAAAACTGGATACCACAAAAGACAAAGATGATATACTTAAAGATTTACGCAAGTATAACATCAATGCTGTAAAATTCATCTCACAGGACGGAAAAGAAAAGAAATATGGTATGACCGATGAAACATTTATGTCCTTAGCATTCCCTGTATCAAAGAGTAACAGAAGAGGATTCATCACACGTGATAAAAAGAATATATGCGTTGATCTTCAGATGTTCGATATGGAAACGCGTGAAATGTCAGAATGTAAAGAAGTATTGATTCCTGCTGATATCGCTAAGAAGTCAAAACAAAAGATCGAATCATATATCAGAGAAACAAAAGAAACCGCAACAATGAAGGTTCTTACAGTCAGCGATATGTACGACAAAACAGATGAAAATGTTGTATACGCTGTTACAAAAGACGTATTCATCGCAAACGCTGTTGAACTGGATGATAAAGGCAATGAAGTAAATCATGAGCAGTAACAGCATGGTAATATGCTTCATTGCATATTGTGTCACAATAGTAATAGTTCTCTGTATTGGTTTGATACTTAACAAGGAAAGTAAGAAGAAGTAATAAAAAGGGATACCCGACCGGGTATCCCTGCACAAAGGAAAGGTAAAAGTAAAAGTATGAATAAAAGCACAGTATTAGATGATATCGTTGATCTCAGAGATCACATTGAATGGTACAAAGTAGATGAGCATGAGCACGCTAATTGTGAAATCGGTGTATTAAGATATGTCAATGATCAGTGGAATTGTACAAAGATCATCATGCTAAAATCGTACCGCACGATTGTATGTGGTTATGTTGTTAACGATATCGATTCCAATGATCACTCTGTCGACCTCTTCATAACAGGTATATACTCACGTACCACAATAAAACATATAGGTTGGTTTGCTAGGTTGTGTACACCGTTTACTTACTACATGTTCAAAGATGTGTTATTGAAGCATGACGGGTATTTACAACTTGATGAAGATCATTCATTCGAGTTCTTGTTTGATCTTGAGAACGATTATATGGTTCCATGGTATATCAAGGAATGAAATAGAGGGTACCCGGTACCGGGTACCCTTGCAAGCCGATCATAGCAAACGTACCCTAAATAAGGGTACACTGCTAGATGAAAAAATTTTCAAAGGGATGTAAAATTTTTCAAAAATACCATCTGGACCATACCATTTTCCAGAATGTACCTAGCACTTGCAAACAAATATCAAAGCAAACCCACAAACCAGAACACAAATAAGAAAAATGATACCCGGGTATTAAAGAAAGGATGTACAAAATGGCAAAAGCAATTTACGAATTACCAGTAACAAGGGATGACATTATTGTATTACAATTAGCACTTGGTTCTTTCTCCAATAAATGTCGTGTTCTTGCAAAAGAAGATGAAGATATTAATGAAGATGAAAAAGCAACATGTGAACACATATTAGATGTAGTTTCAAGTATACAATTTAAACTTGATTTAATTCTAAAAATGTTACAATTTAACGCAAATACAGAACATGAAGAAGGTGAAGAATAACATGCCTATCACAAAAACCAAAATACTATCCATCAAGGATATTGAGAGAGTAATCGTTGACAATCGTAAACGTATCATCTGGAAAAAACTACGCTATAACGAACCCAAAGAAGCAAAGGTCGGACTCATCAAAATATACGATGATTACGATGAACCAATGTACATAGTCTTCCTCGATATTTGTGGCAATATGCAGTGTGGTGTAGAACTATTTGGAGACGAAACTGTATACATCTTTTCCAAGACAATCTCTGACAGTCTGGCATTCAAATATACTTCAGATTTTGTCGAAGATTGTACTCCATTCCTTCGCTACGTTATGGATGCTGTTAGTTTCTATGATACGCAATGTGCACAATTACATAACGAAAAAGTGCTATATAAAATAGCAGATAAAGTGAATGCGTTGGAAAGAATATATGATTAATAGTTTTGTAGAAATGAGTGAAAATGAAGCAGTAGATTTCATGAAAGGCTTCCAGAAACTCACTGCAAGTGAGAAGAAAATTATTACATTCCTGTTATCAAAGCCGGACCACGCTTATACTGGAACATTCACAGAAATTGCACAGTTACTTGGTACAAAGAACTCATATGCTAGTGAAATGTCAAGGGCAATGGGCAGGGTATCTGAAAAAGGAATTGTTACAATCCATGAACCAATAAAATGGTACACACGTAGAATAGAATTATCCGAAGAATGGCGCGATAAACTGATAGCGTTTGGAAAGGAAGATGACAAATGATGACAAGTAGTTTGTTCACGATTATAGACATTCTGGTAGCATTCCTGCTGGGATATGAAGTACACGTATTACAGACACAGTGGAAAAAATATACAGAAGAATGTGAACAGAATAGTAGCAAATAGTAGGTAAGAATAGAAAGGAGATGGTACATGGCTAGAAAACCTGCTGTTACACGGCATATAACTTATACGCAAGTCGTTTGCAGATGTGTTGACACCACCAATGGACAGATATTTGGTAAAATCGTTAACCTTCAGCGCATTGTAAAGGATAAGCGGAAACAGTTAGAAAAATGCCGTCTGGTCCTTGACAAAGGTAACATTCACGTATTGCAAGTAGAAGAAGCAAAATATTTGCAATCCTTCGCTTCCCAGACTGAAATAGAGTTTCTGGAAAACGCGCAAATCTTAAACACTGTTGAATTAAATATTGGCAAAAAGTAAGACCAAAATAGGAAAGGAAAACAATCAACATGACAAACACAAACGTAAGAACATTCTCCGCAAAAATCGCATACGCTTCTCGTGAACTCGCTATCGAAGAAAGAATCAAAGTCAAGGACACCAGAGACGCAGAATCTCTTGAAAAGATTTCCAGAGATGGTGCACAGATTCTGAACATTGTTGCATACGTTGTACTCGATATCCACAACGAAAAGTCCGAAGACAAGGACTACAGACAGTATGTTCTTCTGGACAAGGATGGCAACAAATATATGACAGGTTCCGAACCGTTCTTCAATTCATTTGAAGATATCTGGGAAGAACTGGAAGACGCAGAGGTACCAGTAGAACAGAGATTCTTCAAAATCTATCAGCGTCCTTCCAAGAACTACGCTGGCAGAAACTTTGTCACATGCTCTCTCGCATAATAGTACAAGCATAAATACTAACGCAAGCCCTGTATAAATAAAAGCCTGTACAGGGCTTGTTTATTGAAAGGAGTAAATTATGGCTAAAAAGAAGGGACCCAGTAGAAAATCTGAGTCACAAATAGCACTTGAATCTCAGTACAGGAAAGTAAGAAGCAGATTGCTACAAAACCTCAACAGAATGGAAAAAAGAGGTTATGATATTTCTGGTATAAATGTTCCTAAAATACCTAAAAAGATAACAGCAGGTTCAATCAGAACATTGGAAAGATTGAATGAACAGCGTTATCCTAAAGCAAAATATACTCTGACTGAAATAAAGGTAGTAAAAGGCGAAGAAAAAATCGTAGAAAAGAAAGTAAGCGGTACAAAGGGTAGAGAAGCAGAGCGGAAAATATCTGCTATAAAAGGTGTAGCAACGCGTAAGCAGAACAAGGCAGATAAAGAAGCCAGAATAGCAAAAGCCTTGGAAGAAACTACGAAAACCTATACCGCTGAATCGATGCAATCTTCAATAGATTATGGTGAAGCACGTGAACGTCGTGAACAGAGACAACGTGAGCGACAGATGCTCAAATCCTTACAGTATACCGATGAAGATGTTGACGAGGAAAAAGTCAGACGTATTCTTGGAGAAGAAACAACAGAATCACAATCAAACAAGTTAACCTTAGATGATTATGCTGATATTCTGGAACAGTTAGAAGCACAAGGTAGTGCAGATTATTATGACGGTGATTACAGTATGGACCCGTCTACTGGTGAAATAAAGAAAACATCTGAATTAACAGAGACAGACAAAACTGGTAAAACATGGATAGTGTTGTTGTCAGAGAATACGGCACAAGAATTGTACACAAAAGCCATGCAGGATTTGGATGTAATGATTCAGTATGAAGGAACCACAAGAGATGGCTACAGTAAAGTAGCGAATATCCATAATAACGCTCAGGCAATTAAAGATTTTATACAAGAATCATTTGCAAGGGAGCCAGAAAGAACAGCAGCAGTATTGCGTAATATGATGGACCAAGATGGTTTCCATACAGTGGACTTTATGTACGCTACAGGTGGTTACCAGAGATTCCTGAAATATTACAATTCTGCATTCGTATTTGAAGACATAGAAGATGAAGATTAATATGGCAAAGGTTCGACAGTTTGAGTATTACGTAGGTGACTTTGAAACAACAGTATATAAGGGACAGACGGATACCGAAGTGTGGGCTTCTGCATTAGTCAAGTTTAACAGCGAGAATGTTGCAATCTTTCACAGTATTGGTGAGACATTTGATTACATTAAAAACCTAGGAAATGTTGTCATTTACTATCACAATCTTAAATTCGATGGTTCCTTCTGGTTGGACTATCTTATAAGGGATTTAGGTTTCACTCAGGCATATGAAAACTATGACGAATATATAAAGGCATTGTTGACAGCGGACCAGAGTGAAAATCCTGAAGCAATAAGAGATAAAAACATGCCGAATAAATCATTCAATTATATCATATCTGAAATGGGACAATGGTATTCAATCAAAATCAAGTATAATTCTCACATTATAGAATTACGAGATTCACTGAAATTGCTACCATTCTCTGTACGACAGATAGGTGAATCCTTTGGTACAAAGCATAAGAAACTGGAGATGGAATATGAAGGTCTACGTTATGCAGGATGTACTATAACAAAGGATGAACAGAAGTATATAGCTAATGACGTACTGGTAGTGAAGGAAGCGTTGGAGATAATGTATGCCGAAGGTCACAAGGAATTAACCATCGGTTCCTGCTGTTTAAAAGAGTACAAACGTATCATCGGAAAAGACCAATATGATGTGTGGTTTCCTAATCTTTATGAAGACACTATTGATGAAATATATGAAGCAAATACTGTCGGAGATTATATTCACAAGTCTTATAAAGGTGGATGGTGTTATCTGGTAAAAGGAAAGGAAAACCGGATATACCATAATGGTCTGACCGCAGATGTAAATAGTTTGTACCCATCTATGATGCATTCTGAATCAGGTAATAAGTATCCTATTGGATACCCTACGTTCTGGAAGGGTAACCACATACCTATGGAAGCATTAGCGCAAGATAAGTATTTCTTTGTGAGGATAAAGACCAGATTCTATATCAAGAAAGGAATGCTACCCTTTATACAGATTAAAAACTCATTTATGTACACAGGAACAGAATCATTAGTAACCTCAGACATAAAAGCAAAGGATGGAAAATATTATAGATATTATCAGGACATAGACGGTACAATTAAAGACACAAGAATAACATTAACATTAACAGAAACAGATTTCTATTTGTTGAATGACCATTACAATCTGGAAGACTTTGAGATTCTGGATGGATGTTATTTCAACGCAAAGGTAGGAATATTTGATGAGTACATTGATAAGTACAAAGAGATGAAGATTCATAGTAAAGGTGCTAAGAGACAGTTAGCAAAACTATTCCTCAACAATTTGTACGGTAAAATGGCTGCGAGTATGGACAGTAGTTTCAAGTTAGCATTTATGAAAGAAGACGAAAATATTAGTTTTGCTAGAGTCGAAGCACATGAGAAAAAACCGGGGTACATCCCTTGCGGTTCTGCCATTACAAGTTACGCGCGAAACTTTACAATCAGGACTGCACAAGCAAACTACCATGGTGCTAACAAAAGAGGTTTCATATATGCGGATACTGACAGTATACACTGTGACTTAAAGCCAGAAGAACTTGTAAATGTTCCTATTCACAATGTTAACTTCTGCCACTGGAAATTAGAATCCTACTGGGATACCGCAATTTTTGCAAGACAGAAGACATACATTGAACACATCACTCACGAAGATGGTGAACCAGTAGAAGAACCTTATTACAATATCAAGTGTGCAGGTATGCCTGAAAAATGTAAAACTCTTCTCAATCTTTCAATGACAACACGTGAGCCACTGAAAGACAAGAAATATACAGATGAAGAATTGAAATTTATTAAGGAAAAACGTACAATGGCAGACTTCAAGGTAGGACTAAAGGTTCCCGGAAAACTGTTACCAAAAAGAATAAAAGGCGGTGTACTTCTTGTTGAAGTACCGTACGAAATGAGATAATTATTCTTACAAAGAAAGGAAGAAAAATGAACAAATACCAGAAAGCACTTAGAACATTAAAGAATGAATATGACGCATTCTATTTTGAGAATAAGTATGGCGAAGGAACTCACCCAGAAGAGTTTAAAATTATAGCAGAACTTAAAGGCGAATACGTTACCGATGCGATAGGCTGGATTAAGAACTGCTACGACTGCTATTATAGATATGAACTTGACGAAAATAGTGCATTCGCATATCTCGAAAAGATAGCGGAAAAGATGGGTGAAGAAGAGAGGAAAGAAGAATGAAAAAATACATCATACAGGCACCAGAAATGGAAGTAGTAAGAATCGAAAAGAGTAACATGACATGCTTCGGCAATCCAGTTATTGAACTGGTAACATGTAAAGAATGCAAGCACAGACCTATTGACCCATATAATAAACATTGTGGTTACGACATACTATTTCCTGACGATGTATGTCCGTGTCAGTGTGTAGATTCATTCTTTAACTATATGCCAGACGATGAGTGGTATTGTGGAAGCGGAGAGAAGAAAGAAGGTGAAGAAAATGCTGAAAACTAATATTGATATCACGTTCAAAGACGGTGAAAAATTAAAGGTAAAGAATGTCACTTATGTGCTCACAGATATCGAAAAATTATTCGGATATGATAAAGAAAACGTTATGGTTATTAGATTCTGTGACGATGTAAAAGGTGAAGGGAGTGTCATGGTAGAAAAGGCTGAAGTAAAATATATCCATGTCGAACTGGTAGACAGCCCTGAACACGTTCTTTGTTAATAAGGCATAAGAAAAAACACTCTAGGTTTGCTAGAGTGTTTTTTATTTTTTGTTACTACTTTACATCACTCAATCGGTGTTCCGTCCGCGTACTGTGTCTCATAAATACTGCCTTCTATTTTAGCCCATGTAATGGTCCCATACCCGTCAACAGTAGACCAAAGTGATGCTGATTTATAGTCTAAACTAGACCCATCTCCTAAATGATTATACATTGCTTCTGGGATATAAATTGTACCACCAGTATGTCCAGATGCAAACGGTGTATTCTGGAATGTGTTTGCGTTACTCATAGGACAAATTGCATTATCACTTCGCAATATAATGACATCTAATTTTGAGCAGTTATAAAATGTTTGTGTAGATAATGTATTATAACCAATATCAATTTTTTCCAAATTTGTACACCCGTAAAAGCACTGGTAGGTTGAACCATATGCGGTATTCTCTTGTGAAAAAACTACATTAACCAACGAAGTGCATCCCTTGAAAAGAGAATCACCACAGTTGCCAATCTTAGGCATGTGTATTTTTGTCAAACTTGTACAGCCCTGAAAGCCCTGTTTGCTATTTCCGAATGTAGTCAAATTAGGAAAATATATTGAAGTTAACCCGGTACAGCCTGTAAATGCATAACCTCCAAGAGTTGTGACATTAGGAGCAACGAATGATGTAATTCCTGTACATCTATAGAAACTGTACTCTTTGATTACCGTCCCGTTCATGCTAAGGGCACCGACACCAACAAGCCCACCTGCAATATCATCTGCTGTTATTCCTCCACCACTAGGAATGTTAAGAATAGCCTGTGCCATTTCTCCAACCTTGTACAGCGTGCTTTCACCATTTTTGTTTCTAATTGCGTCAGCAATAGCCTGTATTGATTCTTCGCTATATAATTTCATTGTCATAATATTTCTCCTTTTCAGTAAGATGTGTTGTTAGCATCCAGAGAATTAATGTAATTAATGAGTGCAATAGCGTTAATCGGTTCTTTATTTCCTGACACAATAGTTGACTTAGTTGGAATGCTGTCAGCGTATAATTTGTGCGTGGTCGGGTCAATGATACCAACATTCATACTGTTAAATGTGCCATCTCGGCGTTCAACACTAATCTCACCGTATGTGTAAGGATTTAAAGCACTTCCAGATTCTGTAGTGAAACTAATGTCCACTACATCACTCATTTCTGATTCGAGCTGTGTTTTGATTGTGTTCAACCCTACGCCATCTGCGAAGAAGAATGTACGACCATCGAGACTACCATCTTCGATTACCCAGTTCCATCCCTGCACACCGCTCATTGTAGTACTTACGATTCTTTGTACAGGATATGGCGTTCCGTTAATGTTAATCATTAACGTTCCCTGTTCCATATAAATAATCTGGTTTTCCAAATCCTGTACCTGAGTGCGAATAGCTTGACCGAGTGTCTGGTAAACTGTGCCATTATAACCAGTACGAGCGTCAACAATTTCATTGTCCATCTGTACTGCTTTGATACCAACGATTTTGCTAATAAACTCAAGATTATATAACGGGTCTTCTCCCTGTGTATAACGGTAGAGATTACCATTAGAATCATGCTGTCCGTTCCACGACCAGTGTGCATTTACTGTTAACTTTAATTTTGTGTAGTCAACATCTGCAGAGTCGTTTCCTTCAACCATTACACGCTGAATATTGAATGAAGTTACAATAAGAGTACCGGCATTCGATTCATTAACAGCAGGAGTAGGATAGTTAATCCAGGCACCGCCATCCTTGTTCTGAACATCGTATCTATCTAACTTGAAAATCTGTGGAACCATTGTACTACCTACTGCAAGATATACTTCCAAATAGTCATAATCCTCGTACGAATAGTCAAGGTCAATCACACTATTTTCTACATACAATCTACCAGACCAGAGTGTTCTTTCATTGGGAAGACCGGCACTGCTATTGATGAATACATCCCACTGATTTCTTAACCACGTAATATAGTCATTCTGCTGATTCAATGTGTCATCAATTTCCTCGGATTTTAACTCAAAATATGGGTCAGCAATGGCATGAAGCATTGCATCAAATGTGCCATCCTCGACCATTTCATCAAGCCTATCCTGAACGAGTTGTGGAAAATTCTGGTCAAAATAATTGTTCACGTAGTTCTGGAGTTCTACGTAAGAATTGTACAGCGATTCTACGTTACTGTTTACAGTCTCCAAATCCTGCGTATTTTCATTAAGATAGTACACAACCTTGGTAAGCAGTTCATAATAACTTAAACTATCATCATAAACTGTAGGTAACACTTTCTGACACCAAAATCTGAACGGTGATTTCTCATGGATTGGTGCTAATGTTGGTGTAAAATTAGGCATTTATTTGTTCTCCTTTACCATAACTGCATGAATAAATCCTGAAACTCATTAACAAACATTAAGTCAATATTAAGGATATTGTCTCGATATTCTTTTATGAGTTTTGCGTAACTGTAGGTACCAACCTTACCACGCATTACTTCTGTATACTGGTTAGTTCCTGCGTTAGTCGTTGTCGTACTTGAGGTCTTTTCATCCTCATAGCTGTTTGTCTCATCTGTGTTAACTGTGCGGTCAGTTTCGCCGTGATATGTTTCTGTGCTTGTGTCTGTATTTTTGGTAGCGTTTGTAAGATAGTTATTGCCATCTACGTCAATTCTGGAAATGGAACCCTGCGGAGTATCGGAGTATAAAGTCCATCCAGTATCAGACGTGGTTCGTGTGGAATCGCTCTCACTGTTATCAGTGGAATCAATCGCTCTTGTGGAACTACCTTCTGAGTTATCTGTACTATTCGAAGTACCATTTTCGGTATCTGAACCCTGATGCGTTTTCGTGTAGTTTACGTCATCCAGTGGATTAAACTCCAACGCAGCCGTTTTGTACAGTTCGTTATAATATGGAAGTAATTCAAGAAACTTACGTTTGAAGTTAAGGTGCCATAATCCATACGTTTCGAATCCAATCTCCTGCGTATAATAGTGTAACAGTATTTTTGATTCCAGTTCCGCTTTATGGTCGTTATCAAAGAGAGTATAGTCGAAGTCAAATATTACAGGTCTTGCACCGTTGATGATGTTAGTAACATCGTTGTATCCCTTGCTTTCAGATAACCCAGATACTGTCTCACAAATATACCTTAATTCTGTTGTATATTTACCCATCTATTGTCTCCTCTTCTTCAACCTCATCTTCTAACAGTGGTTCACCCGGCATTGTAGTATCTAAATCCTGTCTGAAGGAAACCTCGATGTTTCTTCCGAACATTGCATTGATTTGTTCTACTGCTTCTCTTCTTGCTTCAAGTGCCGAATATTTTGATGCTGTTGTTCCACCCTGTGAACGCTGGACCTCGTCAGTGATTAGACGTTCTTTCTTTGTAATACTCACGTTTGAAATGCCAAGCCATGTAAGCATCTCATTCCAAGTATCCGTCTTCATCTGGTACAGTTTATCAGCGAGGAACGGAGCATCAGTTTTCATTACTTTGATTGAATCTGGTCGCAGATTTTTACTACCAAAGATGTACGGGACATTGCCTTCATATTTCATATAAAGTTGTTCCATCGTATATCTTTCATTCTGGTCTGCCGTGATAAGAATCGGTGTCTTCTGCGCATTGATATTGATGTCAATAATTTCATCCAGATGTGCCAATCTATCAGCGAAGTAACCAATCTCTGCTTTGCTAGGTCTGTGCAAATAGTTGTTAAAGATAAGGACAGAATCGTCAATATTCAATGCTCTCTGATAACCGTTGGTACTGTACGCTCTTCTATCAATCGGAATGTCATAAAAATCAAGTGGTCCGTTAATAGTTGTGCGTAAACATAAGTCACCAATTACCTCGTCATTGAAGTAAATTGCTTGTCCATCTGCTACAAGTACCAGTTCCATGAATCTCTGGTTAACTGTAGCAGGAAGATTTTTATATTCCCATCTTGATATTGCCAATTCTATAATTCGGTCATAATACATTTTATAACGAAATGTGTTAGAAAATGCTGACTCCCAGAACTGTCTATTCTGTCTTGAAGGATTCCTTTTTCTTCTTGCCATTTTCTACCTCATCATAGTGTGCCGTTTGCTAAATCATAGTTTCCAACATCACTAGCATTTACCCACCATGTGATACCATTATTGAAACAGTTTTCAATGAATGAAATATCATCGGATGGTGCATTTCCTACAAGTGTGCAACCGCTAGTCTGTACATATGTCCATCTCTGTCTAGCGTGAATGTTCGGAACCATAACATGGTTCTCAGCATAGCCATACATTGTAAAGTATGAATCTACCTGTCTTGCTTTCCAGTAGTCATATGTTAAGCATTCAAGACGGAAACCATTTTTCTTAATATTAGACATGATATTGCCTTTTTGCAAGCCATATACATTGTCTGGTCTGTTACTAGCGTTAATGTTCTGGGCTGCCCAGTTTGCACCTTCCTGTATTGCCTGTCTTGTGCCTATGTACATTCCAACAGGGTCAAGTGTAAGTACGGACATTCCCATAGCACCAATCTGTCCAACCATGTTAGCAGCATAACCGCCATTATTTTGTACGGACCACATTTCAAATGTGTCACCTGAAATTGGTACATAGGGGAAGTCGGTTATATCCAAAGCATTGTCAAAATTTTCACTTTCACCTCTATAGTTTAATGGAACAATCATGATTGCTGGGGTTGGAACAACAACAGCATACACTTTAAATTCAACACGGTCTGCTTGTGTTGTAGATGTTCCTGTTCTGAAGTCTTCAATACTGAACGTTTTTTCTGTCGTAGGTGATTTAACTGAAAATTTACAAAATGGATAATTATAGAGTTTATTGTTCTTAGGAACATAACCCTGAAATGCACCAGACCGTAGTACAGATTTTGCTTCACCTTTTAAGTAATTGGGCACACCTTCGAGAGCACCAGTAACGAATGCTGACGCACAATATACAGCAATAATATCCTGCTCATGTCCGTGTCGAACGATTTTCTGGATATATGAAACAAGGCTTCTCCTTCCGCTGTCATTGTCAATAAAATAATTTATTTCCATGGCACAAGGAATGTTATTAACTAACTGATATGTGTTACTTGTTTCCCAGTATCCATCTGCTGTCTCAGTTGCATCAACCCAGTGACCAGTTGTGACTGACAAGAAACAGTTGCCTTCCCATGCATCCTGCTGCCATGAAACATACTTAGCATCGTCAGCAAAATTCTCCGGTTCACAGTTCACGTAGTACCCGTCATTGACAGCGTGCTGTCTTACAACCATGCACGGTTTTAAAGTCAAATCATAGAACCATGTCTGTACCTTATCCAGTTCGTAGGTAATCTCTGTACATTCGTTATTGACATACTCAACAGCTGTGATAAATGCGTAGAACCATTTGTCTCCGAAACTGCTATTCTGGAACATAAGATAGTTACAAGGATAGCAAGATTCTGCACCTAATGCTACACGCACTCTTCCAGAATCTACACGCTGATAGGTGAAATCTGAGTACGTCTGAATGCGTTTACTATAGAAGTAACTATACTGTGCATTTTTGCTTGTAAAGTATAACGTATCTTTATAGTTATTTGTTATTGGTACTCCTCTTAGTAAGTACAATTTTGTGTTTGGAGCAATGTTCATATAATCTCCTTTTAATAGTGTAAGAACCGCTACCCTTGGAAGGGGAAGGCTGAGTAGCGGTTCTTTGTTATATAACACGCTTACGAATCCATAACGTGTTATATATTATACTATGCAGTTACCGTAATAGAAATGGTATCTGTTACAGAACTATCTTCAACAGATGTTGCGGTAATTGTTGCTGTACCTGCACCTACTGCGGTGATAATACCTGTAGCATTTACTGTTGCTACTGTCGGGTCAGAAGTTGTCCACTTTACTGCCAGACTGCCGAAACCTGTGGCGGTTACTTCTGCATTAGCCTGAAGCGTATCACCTACTGCGATGGACGCACTTGCCGGTGTAGCAGTAACTGCGGATACTGTAGCAGATGCATCTGCGAAGAGTGCACAGTTTGCAAACGGAGATGTGCAGAAGGATTTACCTACATGGTACCAGTAGTTTCGGTACAGACCTTCTTCGTTGTAACGAGTATTTGTGGTATCATAGATATCAATTACCTTGAAGAAGGATTCATCAACCAGTACAGCCTTGACGTTTTCCAGTGCGGTAACATCTGCTTCTGTGAACGGTACAAAGTTCTCCTGGTCACCAAACAATTCATCAAGACGCTGAAGGTCATCGATTGCGAAGTTATCGACCAGCACTCTGTGACCCATAAATTCTGCCTTATCCATGTTGAATGCAGATGCAAGGACGTTTACATCCATGGAAGCATCTACGTCAGAATTCATGATGAGATACTGTTCATTCTTCGGTGCAAAGTTGTGAACACCGGCAATGTTATATTCTGTATTAAGAAATGTCATCTTATTGGATACAGATTTTGCTGCTGTTGCCAGTTTTGTCATATCATCTGCACCATCATAGTCGTCAATATTTACAACCGGAATCTGTCCCTGTAAGATGCGTCTTGCAAGCATATATTTCATCGTCAGGAATTCATCATAGTTTGCGGATGTGTACATAGATTCTACAATCTTTGCAATAAGGTTTGTGACACCATCAATGCTAAGGAATGCCTTTCTCAGGTCATAATCCTGAACAGTACGCTTGTAGAACTTTTCGTAATTGATGATATAGAATGCAGACTTGAGGTCTGGAATATCACGTGCTTCTACGTTAACCTCTGCGAACTCTGGGTCATACTGGTGCGGTTTTGCGAGTTCAACAAATACATCTTCAACCACTTCACCAAATTCCAGTTTACCGAGTTTAAACATGGACCACGGATTTTCATACATTCTGGAAGAAATGAGTACACGACCAATGCGGTTAATCAGTGCATTGAGGAACTCATTCTGTAACTGTGGCATGTCCATGATAATGGCACCAATCTGTCTGATACAATCAGAATCTGGTGTGGCAATCGGAACATGCTCTCTGTAGTCAACACTTGCGGAATTACGAATTGCATTCAGAATATCTACAGAACTATTCGTGAGTACAATTCTTTCTGGTCTTGCCGGCATAATTTGTTCTCCTTTCTGCCTTATTTCTTAGTAAATAAATCTTTAATGGATATCGATGTTGAAGTATCAGTTTCGCCTTCATCATTGTTATCATTAAGATGTAAATCATCATCGTTAGACGTACCTCTGAAGAATCTCTCTTTATATCTCTTTCTCCATTTTGCGTCTAAATCGTTATACTGCTGTGCCGTATAATCACCTCTATGGGATGATAAATCTCCAACAGTATCTGAGAAGTCCTGAATAAATTCAAGTGCTTCATCATCATCACGTTCACCAATAATGGTGTTAAGGTTTGCTGTCAATTCATCTATAGTCCTAATAGCCATAGATTCTCCTTCCGTGGGATTAAAATCTTCCCAATCTAATTGTTAGATACTTCATCCATAACGGCATTCCTTTTCTAACAGTTGACGGTACTGGTGGTGTAGGTGTAACTGGAACTGTTTGAAACGTTAACCCTTGTGTCTGAACTATTGTCTCATTTCCTGTAATATAGAATACCGAATCTGGTACAACCGAGCCACGTAAAGCGTAACACTGGTTTCCATACTGACAGGTAATACCGTAACTGACAGGCACTGAATTGGCTTCAAGTGCTTGGTCAAGATGTACGTGGTCGCCAGTTACA
>AUXO017317795.1_pt1 | contig 15301 bp, 20 predicted proteins | sample 768731 | NCBI WGS metagenome assembly AUXO01 (sample SAMN02715735, study PRJNA202380) | gut metagenome | biome: sheep rumen | host: Ovis aries | place: New Zealand: Palmerston North
GTTAAGTCAGGTGCGTGGTTCTCACTTCCTGATGGAACAAAGATTGGACAGGGAAGAGCAAATGCTGTTGAGTACGTAAAGCAGCACCCTGAACTTGAAGAATCTTTGAGAAAATCTATCAATGAAAAGTATTTTAAGAAAGAAGAAAAGGTTGAAGAGGAAGTTGAAGAAGCTCCTAAGAAGAAGGGAAAGAAAACTTCTGATGAAGATTAATATTTAAAGGAGAGATTGTTTAAATCTCTCCTTTTTTGTTGTATAATAATATAGAGAACAACTTTGGAGGTTTCTTATGCTTAAAAATTTAGAAAATATTCAATATACTTATCTTCACAGAAAGGCTTTAACTTATTACATTGAAAACAATAAATATTTAAGTGATTATGAAAGAGAAGAGCTTTTAAAGAGAGCAAAAATCCACGATATGGATAAGATGGTTTTATATCTTTTTTGGGATAAAAAAGAGGCTTCTAAATATCATAGAGAACATAATCCTCATCACATATCAGAATTTATAAAGAATGGAAATACTCCTACAGATATCGACATATTAGAATCGATTTTTGATTGTGAATGTGCAGCTTTAACTAAGTCTGACAAACCTTTAAATGCTTATGATACTGTGCAAACTTATTATCCTGAACTTATAGACCTTTATGCTCCATATTTGGAAAAACTTAAGTTAAACAATTCTTATTGTGCTATAACTTTAGATGCAATTGATTATATAAATGCTTTTGATATAAGTGAAGAAAATCTTCTTTCAGAAATAAAAGAATACTTAATAAATAATAAAGATAATATTTATGAAAGATTGATGGATAAGTGTTGTTCTAAAGAAGAATATTCTAGAATTTTCAGTTTGTAATTATTAAAAATATAAAAAAGAAGACCAAATGGTCTTCTTTTTTATTATAATTCTTTTTCTTTTATAGTTATTTTTTATTACTTTTTATTTCAATACAAATTAAACTTCCTATGAAAATTACAATATAAGAAATAAATTGAGTTGAATTGTTAGTATAGTGATGATAAAGCATAGCTATAAATGACCAAAACAACATAACGTAATAAAATTTCTTTGGAATCATTTTCAATCTCCTTCATAGTCTTTGAAAATTAAGCATTTTTATAGACATCTTTTTAAATCTTTGAAAGGTATGTCTTTTATATTAAATTCATCTAAAATATCTTTAATTTCTTCATTATCTATCTTTTCAAATGCTTTATCTTTTTCATCTTCAGGAAGTTCAGATATCTTTTCGAATATTGCCAGCTTTCTAGCAAATTCTAACATATCTACAAGTTGTCTTTCTTCAATAGATGGCTTACCTTTTACTTTTACAGATTTTGAAATTTCATCTGCTGTCTTAATGAACATAAAATTTATGTCATCTATTGAAAGGTCTTCTGGATTTTCAGGAATTTTTGTTTCTTTCTTTTTTGTCATCTTTTTATACATAGATGATTTCTCAAAATTTTCAAACCAAGGAGAATTTTTATAGTTTTTAAAATCTATTTTAATATTTTCGAAATCGATATTCATTTCTTTTAGATTTTCGTAATCATCTAAACTATCAATCTTTTTTGTCTCTTTTCCTATTAATACTTTTTCCAAATTTCCTGCCCGTGGCATTAAGATTTTTTCTGCAAAAGGAGAGAAGATTACTTCTTTTAAACTTCTGTAATTTGAATTATAAAAATCATTTGCAATTGTTTTTGGAAATCTAATTCTTTCTACGTTTTCTGTTTTTGAGCAGTTTTTAGCGATTGATACATCTTTTCCTATGTATTCATCAGGAATATAGATACTTTTTAAGGTATCTGGAATAGCTGTTATAGATATTTCTTTCGCATTTCCAATATAAGAAACACCTTCTTCATTGAAAATATCGAAATGTTTATTTACCATATATTTTGAAGACATAATATCTGTATCGTCTCCATAAATTTCAAATAACAAATTTCCATACTTTACGAATACATTATCAAGATTTAAATTTTTTGTTTTCTTATTTCTATAAAGATGTACTTCTGTTAGATATGGACAATCTATAACCGCCATATCTTCAAAAATATAATAATTATCAGGAATTATAAGCATAGACATTTCTTCTCCAATAATTGCCTCTGATGCAATGCCTACAATTTTGGTATCTGCTGCTTCATATATTTCAGGAAGGACTATTTTATCTTCTCCTTCTGTATTTAAATTTGTTAATAAATAATTTCCACACTTTTCCTTTACTTCATATTTCATACAAAAGTCCACCTTTCTTATCTATCACTTATAGTATATCACACAATAAGTTTTAATAAAAGTTTTTTCACTTTATATTTGAGAAAAATGTTATAAAATATAAGTATATATTTTTTAAGGAGTTTTTATGGATAATATATGGAATCCTTGGCACGGATGTAAAAAATACAGTGAGGGATGCAAAAATTGCTATATGTATTTTTTAGATAAACAAAGAAATCCTCTTATGGATAGTTCTATTGTTTTTAGAACTAATAATTTCGATTTACCTTTAAAGAAAAATAAACAAAAAGAATATAAAGTTAAATCGGGACAAATGCTTATGGTCAATATGACTTCTGATACATTTATTGAAGAAGCAGATGAATGGAGAGATGAAATGTGGAGAATAATAAAAGAAAGAAGTGATGTTATTTTTTACATATTGACTAAAAGAGCTTCTAGAATAAAAGAATGTTTACCTTCTGATTGGGGAGATGGATATGAAAACGTTATTTTAAATGTTACTTGTGAAAATCAACAAAGAGCAGATGAAAGAATTCCTATTTTATTAGATGTTCCTGCTAAACATAAAGGACTTTGTATTGCTCCAATTTTATCTAGTATTGATATTGAAGAATATTTAAGAGATATGCAAATTGAGCAGGTTTCTTGTGGAGGAGAAAATTATGATGGAGCAAGACTTTGTGATTATGAATGGATAAAAAGTCTTTCAAGGCAGTGTGAAAAATATAGAGTAAATTTTGATTTTTTTGAAACTGGAACTTATTTTATGAAAGATGATAAAATTTATCATATTCCCAATAAGAAAGTTCAAGCTGAACAAGCTTATAAATCTGGTATAAGTAGGCATTTTTATGATATAGATTATAAACTTGTAAAAAATGACGGAATTTTAGTATCTGAAAAAGATTTTGAAAATTTTATGTATAATAAAAATACTTGTATACATTGTTCTTATAGACAAACTTGCAGTGGATGCTCTAATTGTGGTAAATGTAAAAATGTTGAATTAATTTCTAGAAAGGAGTTGAATCTTATTGATAAAGAAAACGAAAAATGATGATTATTTATATGATATAATTGATAAAGATGGTAGACCTTTAAAAGAAAAAAATAATAATCCAAGAAAACCTTCCAGTATGGTTATTTCTATTTTAGTTATAAATATTATTGTTTTTATAATTACTATGGGAGGTAATTTATTTACTGATGTTCTTGGTAATTTTTATGGGTACACTCTTTATAAGTTTCAACTTTGGAGACTTATAACTTGTATGTTTGTTCACGGAAGTTTTATTCATATTATTTGTAATACTATTTCCTTTTTACAAATAGCTCCTTTTATAGAGGCTAAATATGGAAAGCAAAATTTTTTATTTATTTATTTTGTTTCTGGTATTGGAGCATCTCTTGTTTCTGCTATATGTAATATGGTTTTACAAAGACCTTCTATAAGTATTGGTGCAAGTGGAGCAATTTGTGGTCTTCTTGGTTTTATTTTTGGAAAGATGAAAGGAAATACTAAGAATAAATTTATTTCAATTTTGTCTATTGTTATTCCTCTTATTATTGTTGGAATAAGTGGAGGAAATGTAGATAATTTTGCTCATATTGGTGGAATTGTTACAGGTTATTTAGTCGGAAGACTTTTTAACTTATTAAAAATTGACGGTAAGTAATGATTTTTATATAACAGGGATTTCTCCCTGTTATTTTTTTGCTCGACTGGAACCGAGTAAAATTGAATTTAATAAAATGTTGTAGTACAAGCTATTGACCATCCTGGGATTGAAAGCTCTAAAAATTAGGTCCTCCAGGCAAATCAAGTTTTTATAAAAAATTCTTAATATTTTGTTGTAGTGCATTTTATTAAATTTTTTACAGGTTTTTTTCACAAAAAAAAGACAGAGATGAAACCCTGTCTTTTGAAAATTTATCTACCTAAGGATTGTCCACTTTGATATAAAACATTGTCAGGATAAAGATAAACACTAATTCTATCTCCATTTACACAATTTGATTCTTTATATTCACAATAAGGAGTTCCTTTTGAGATGTAAGTAATATTTACACTTCCTTTTACTGTTAAAACCTGATTGTTTATACAAACTTTTCCTACAGTGTAGTTATTTGCTGGAACATTTGAAGAAACTTCATAAACAATAAGATATGTATCATCCTGAAGTGGCTGCATATCATATCTTACAGCTGGTATATTTTCCCATTTCATTGCATATACGATTATAAGAGCTACAAGTCCTATAAGCATTAAAGCGAGTGAAGAAAAAACAATAATATCAACTATGCGTGAAACTTTTTCTGTAGTTTCAATTATGCGTAAAACTTTTTCTTTGTTCTTACCATTTTCTTCACATTCTTTTACATAAGTTTTTTCCATTAAATTTTCCTCCTAAGATTTATTAAATATTTATTATATATATTAAATCTTATGTATTTTCTATAACATTTATTTAATGTTTTTATTTTTTCTAATTTAGGAATATAATATTATATATGTTTGTTTTAGGAGGAATTTAAAATGGATAAAAAGAAAGAGCTTATAATTTCAATTATTTTTTTTCCAACTTATAGTTTTTTAATGTTTATATCTGCTTATATGCAGTTTTTTAATGAAAAATGGTTTGCTGGATGTTTATTCCTTTTTACTGGAATTTTATCTTTTCTAACTGCATTTTTTAGGATACCTACTTTAATTAAATCTGTAAATAAGGATATAAATAATAAATAAGTTTATTAGGAGGAAACAAAATGGTTTATTTAACACATTATTCTAGATATCCAATCTTTGAGCCTGCTGAAGGAGGTTATTATTATTCAGGAGTTTCTTTAGTTGAAAGTGAAAGACTTTCAAAGAGACAGGCTAAAAAGAATCTTTTAGAGATTGCAAAAGAGGCAGCTGAAGATGTTTACAGCAAGTGGGAATATCTTCCAAATTCTCGTATGGTTACGGAAGTTTGTAAATACATTGGCGAGGGTGACTTTTATGTTATTGAAAAACATAAGGGTAGCTATGTAAAAGGTTATGAGCCTTATTGTTAATAAAAAAGAGAGCTTAAATGCTCTCTTTTTCTCTTTTTTCTATGTTTTTTCCAATTTCTAGAAGTGTTCTCATTGTTGGCCAAACACATTGATAATTATATGCAACTTCATCATAAAATTCTGGCTTAATTGCATAAAGTCCATCTTCTATCAATTTAAGCTTTTCTATTTCTTCTTTATTTAATTTTTCTAAGAAAGGAACAAGTTTGTCAAGTTCTTCTTTTACTCTTACTTCTTTAATATTATTAACTTCTAAATTTTTCACAAATTTATCCTCCTTGTTTTTTATATTTTTATTATATCATATTTTATTCTTTTTTTTCAGTTTTTGATGTCATTTTTTTAAAAAAAAGCATATAATATAAGAGTGATATATTTAGGAGGAATTTATGATTTTATTTAGATGTGTAAGCGATAGAGAACTTGAAAGAGTTCTTATTGGTGAAACGGTCTATGGAAGATTTAATAATTCTAAAGAGTATTTAAATGATTCTAATATGGAACAAGCTGTTTGTTTCTTTGCTGAAAAAGCTGCTTGGCTTGATAGATATCATAGATATGTTTTGGTTTTAGATATTGACGAAAAAGACTTAGAAATTGGTGAAGGCACCTATTATATTCCTTCTAATTTTAAGAATACAAAAATTTGGACAGGTCGAGATGGTTATCAAAGATTTGTTTTGAAAGAGGCTTATAAAGATAAATATGAGCCAAGTGATGTAAAAGGAATATTTCTTTTGAATAATCTAAGAAGTAGAGATATGAGAGAACTTGTTGAAGAAAATTCTTCAAAATTCTATATCAACGATACTCCTCAAAAACATATGTGGGAAAACATATATTCTTTTATTGATACTTTATCAGAAGGAGAAAAAAAGAATGTTTAAATACGATGAAGACCAAATTAAATTTTATGACGACTTAAATATTTCTTATGGAACGGAAGAAGAGAAAGAGCAGATTGAACAAGAGCTTACTGAGGAACTTGGAGATATCCTTGACAAAGAAGAACTTGAAGCTGCTATTGCGAATGAAACAAAGTATCTTATTCCAAACAAGAATGTTAGAGTCAGACTTCTTGAAGATTATACCAAGTGGGCAGAATCTTCTAAGTGGAAAAAGGGAGCTGAAGGTATTGTTAAAGATTGGAAGTTCTTTAGATTTCACGGAAGAACTTGGCAGTGGGCTTATGTCTATGTTGAGATTGGTGATGAAGGTTGTGCTGTTAATATCGATAAATTAGAGGTTCTTGATGAAGATTTCTTAAAGGCTGAAGAAAAGTTTTTTAAACAGTTTAAAGATACTTACGTGTATATTCCTACTGAGAATCTTTTAAGACTTGATGATGATATTGAGCTTCATTGTACATCGCTTATTAACAGAATACTTGGTTATCTAGAAAATTAAGAAAAATTGAGGTGGAAAAGAGGATAATATTATGGATAGAAGAAAAGCTCAATTTCGTATAAAGGATGATGTAACTGGAAAATATTTTGTTGGAACATTGGATGATTATGATAAATATATTGAAGCAAAAAATAAGGAACTTAAAGAACATCCTTATATGATTATGCAGGAGCTTGCAGAGATTAAAAAGCAGAATGCTCAGATTTTAGAAGGCATTAATTTGCTTTTGAAGGCTAACAATCAGCGTCTTGAACACGAAAGGGATGCTGAACTTGGAAAAGCTCTTGAGGGTGTAAGAATTAGCTGCTATACATAAAAATAAAAAGGAATGCTTCTTTAGCATTCCTTTTTTAATTTATTTGGAATTATTTGACTGTAAGACCAATGTGTGTCTGTTTGTACGTGTCCTTTTCTCACAACTTTTGCTATGTTTTTATTAAATTCTTCATATGGATAAGAATCAAAAGTTCTAACAACTATACCTTCTTGACCTTCCTCTATAGTCTTTTTTGCTATTTCTTTTATTTTATCAATATCAAAATTTCCAACGAAAAGTTCTGGAACAGTTTTTAGTCCAAGTTCTTTTGCTATAATTTTTGTATCTTCCCAAGATAGACAATTGTTTTTTTCGTCCCATATTGAAAATACTAAAAAATAATCTTCTAAATCTTCGTAGTAGATAGAGTGTTTTGCATACAAATATTCTCCGCAAATTCTATATCCTTCTGGAATTTGATATGAGAAGTTTGGAATTTCTTTTAATAAAAATGAATGATATTCTCTATGTTTTGAATCTAAACTTCTTGCGTGAAAAGAACCATCTGGATAGATAGTTGTGTTCTCTCCATCCATTTTAGTTGTAACTACTATTTTCTTTCCTTCAAACATTTTATCATCTTTTAATATCTTATCATCAGAAGTTGCTCCTTCTGAAAAAGAAAAATGATATGTTCTTGGATATTTATATTTATTCATAAAAAATCACCTCTTTTGTATTATATCATACAAGAAAGGTGATTTAAATATTTTATATTAATTTTCTAAGTTTTTTGGGATAATAAAACTAAATTCTACTCCATCTTTTTTATTTTCTACATTTACTGTTCCTTTTAAAGATTCTATATTACTCTTTACAATTGAAAGTCCTATTCCTGTTCCACCATATTTCCTTGTTCTTGCTTTGTCTACTTTATAAAATCTTTCCCACAAATGTTCTATACATTCTTCAGGAATTTGTTTTCCATAATTGAATACTTTAACTTCCATTTTATTATTTGTTTCTTTTATAGATACTTTTATAGTTTTGTTTTCTTCATCTAGATTAGATATAGCATTTGTTATATAATTTGTTAGAGCTCTTTCTATCCTAAAGCTATCTGTTTTTAAATTCATATCTCCTGATATTTCTAATTCAAAATTTGTATCTTCTTTTTTATATGTTGCTATAATTGTTTTAGCAATGTTTTCTATATTACAAGGTTCTATTACTGGGTCTATTTCTTCCGTTTTCATAAGTTCAATAAGTTGTAAAACAATCTTATTCATTTTAATAGATTCATCTATAATCAATTCAGAAAATTCTTCAAGGTCTTCTTTTGAGTCTGCAAGACCGTCGTGAATTGCTTCTCCATAACCTTGTATTATAGCTATTGGAGTTTTAAGTTCATGAGAAATATTTGTTATAAATTCTTTTCTTTTTTCATCAACTTGTTCAAGAAGTCTAATGTCTTTTTCGAGTTCCTTGTTTGTTTTATTTAAAGAATTAATTGTTTCTTCAAGTTTTGAACTCATAAAATTAAAAGAATTTCCTAAAACATCTATTTCTGTTTCTGTTTTTAAATTATATTTTTCACTAAAATCAAGTTCCGACATTTTTTTGGATAGTTTCAATAATTCTTTTATTGGTTTTGATATTCTTTTTGAGAAAAGATAACTCATTATTATCCCTACTATTATTCCTCCAAGTAAAATATGAAAAGATATTTTATTTATTATACTTACTGTTTCAGAAATGTTATCTAGAGATGTATATATTATAAGATTTATATTTTTGTTATCTTTTGTTCTGAGTTCTAAATTATTTAAATTAGTTGAAAAGTCTTTTGTTTTTAATATTACATATTCGTCAGTTTCTTCTATAATTGTTTGGTTCTTTTTATCTAATTCTTTTTGTAAAACGTCTATTGGTGGAAGGTTTTCTCTCTTTATTATTTCATTTTTTAGATTTTCTTCTTGAAAATTTTCTGGATTTTGATTCTTGTCAAATTTTCTTATATCTTCTATATAATTTTTTTCTTCAAGAAATGTATTTTTTTCAAGAGAATAATATTTTGGATTAAAATTTTTATCAGTAACAAAAAACCTTATATTTTTTGTCATACTTTTTTTTGAAAGTTCTATTAATTCATCTTCATTCAAATCTTCTTTTGATAAAACTTCATAAAAAGATTTTATTTCTTTCTTTTTTTGATTTGTATATATTTTTTCAAGAATAAAAGTATTAAAAAAAATTGAAATCAAAATCATCGAAAGAAGAGATATTAAACAACTTAAAAATATTTGATTATTTATTGTTTTTATCTTTATTTTTTTCATTTTTATTCAAACTTATATCCAATACCCCATACGGTTTGGATAAGCTCCCTTTTTTCTTCTAATTTACTCCTTAGTGTTTTTACGTGAGTATCTATTGTTCTTGAATCTCCTAAATAGTCATAATTCCATACATTATTTAAAATCTTTTCTTTTTCAAGAGCAATTCCTTTATTTTTCATAAAAAATTCTAAAAGTTCAAATTCTTTTAGACTTAAATATATTCTCTTATCCTCTACTTTTACTTCTCTTTTTACAGGGTCTAATGTTATCCCTTTATATTCGATTATTTCATTGTTTATATTGTCTAGTCTTCTTAAAATGCTTTCAATTCTTGCTATTAAAATTTTTGGAGAGAATGGTTTTGTTATGTATTCATCTGCTCCAATAGAAAATCCTTTAAGTTCATCTACCTCCGTGTCTTTTGCTGTAAGAATTACTATTGGGACATTAGAATCTTTTCTAATTTCTTTACATACTTCATATCCATTCATTTCAGGCATCATTAAATCAAGAAGTACAAGTTCTATGTCTTTTCTATTTTTAAAAATTTCTAAAGCTTTTTTACCATTTTCAGCTTCTATTACATTGAAAGAGGCTTTTTCTAAAAATCTTCTAACCATTGTTCTAATTGCTTCTTCATCATCTACTATTAAAATTGTCTTATTTAACATAAATATTCACAGACCTTCCTATTTTATATTTATTGTTATTTTAACTAATCTTTTTTTCCAAAACAATACTGTTCACTAAAATTTTACAGTTATAAAACATTTATAAAATTAACTTAGAATTGTTAATCTTTTAAAAGTGTGATATCTTAAAAGAGAATTTAAAATGGAGGATTTTTAAATTGAAAAAAATTTACAAAAATTTTATATTTTTTATACTTTTTATGTTTTTATTTGTAATAAATGTAAAAGCTGATGTAAAAGACAATTCAAATATTTTTACAGATGAAGATAAAGCATCTTTAAATCAGGAAATTTCTAATTTTAAAGATGTTACTGGCTATGATATTGTTATAGAAACTATAGATAATGTTCCAGAAGGACAAACAATTGAAAGCATTGCAAGCAAAAAGTATCCAGAAATTTTTCCAGAAGAAGATGGTTTTTATTATCTTGTATCTAGAGATGACGGAAATTTGATTATTCAATTTGGAGCTTTTAATGAAGTTGTAACTAAAGAGCTTGTTAATGTTATGCTTTTATCTATGGATACTGATTTTAGTCAAGGAAATGTACTTGATGGGTTTAAAAGTTCTTTTTCTAACGGAAAAGTTTTGATTGAAGAAAACAAAAGAGAAATTCAAGAAAGAGAAAGTAATCACGAAGTTTTAGAAGAAAGCCCTAATAAATGGCTTGATGTCAGAGTTTTTGTTTGCATTGCTTGTGTGATTGTTTTCATTGTTAATATAATTTTTCTTGTTAGACCTTCAAAAAGTAAAAAAGAAGAAGAGGATGATTTCGAATGATTTCTACTTTATATGATATTTGTTTTTTTACTCTTTGTGGTTTTTTGATATATATTCTTTTTTCTAATATATTTCAGAAAATTTCAGCAAAGAAGAAGAATTTAATATATAATTTTCCAGACAGTTTTTATGTAACTATTATCTCTATTTTACAGTTCTTTATGATTTTGAGTTTTTCATTTTCAGGATATATGATGTACTATGAAGCTATTAATCTTACGCTATTTTTCTTGCTTTTTGTTAATTTCTTTATAGCAGTTCTTTCTGAAAGGTTTTTTATCTTAAAAGCAGTTATTTTCAATATATTTAATGTATTCGTTTGGGCTTTTTGTACATCTGAAGTTTATGTTACTAAATTTAAAGGTGAACCATATACAATAAATGATATTGGAGCTGCTAAAACTGCTTTTAGCGTTGCTGGGAATTATGATTATACTCCTAATTTTTCAATTATTTTAGGCAGTATTTTTCTTTTTATAGTTCTATTTATAGGAAATAGGTTTTTATTTTGTAAGGAAATAAAGTTATATTTTGTAGAACCTAAAAAATCAAAAGCTAATCTAATTTATTTTTTTATTAGTTTTATTTTAAGTGTTCCTGTTCTTATTTCTTTTAATTTTAATAGAGAACTTATATCTGATATGGGAGAAGTCAATTTATTCCAAAAAGACCTTGCTGTTACAAATTATGGGTATCCATTATTTTTCTATGTTGAATCTATTATGAACAGATTTGAATATCCAGAAGATTATAACGAAGAAGAGATTTTATCTAAAATAGACGATATTGAAGAAGATTCTATTGATGAAAGTTCTCCAAGTGCTGTAAATGTAATTTGTATTTTAGACGAGGCTTTTTATGATGTAAGTTTAATAACTCCTGTAGAACCAGATAAAGATTATTTAGAAAATTATCACAATATGGATAAAAATACTTTAAAGGGATATTCTGTAGTTTCAACTTATGGTGGTGGAACTGCTAACAGTGAATATGAATTTTTGCTTCAGGGAAATCTTAGATTTCTTCCTAAAGCTAGCTATCCTTTTACTTCTTTCATAAATAAAGAAACTTCATCTCTTGCAAGTATTTTAAAAGACCAAGGATTTAAAACTATAGCTTATCATCCATATAAAAAAGAAAATTGGAATAGAGACAGTGTATATAAGCTTATTGGTTTTGATGAATTTTTAAGTGAAGAAGATATTGTTCATACTGATGAAGATGATTTTTCTTATACTGGACTTTTAGATAGTGTTTGTTTTAAAGATATTATTGATATTTATGAGAATAAAAAAGAAGGAGAAAAGCTTTTTATTTATACAGTAACAATGCAAAATCATTCTCCTTATCAATATGAAGATGAGTCAAAATATTTAAGCTTAATTAATGATTCTGTAAGAAAAGGTGATAAAGTTATGAACAATTATTTATCTCTTATAAGCCTTTCTGATAAAGCAATAAAAGAGCTTTGTGATTATTTTGATAGCATTGATGAACCAACTGTAATTCTTCTTTTTGGAGACCACGCTCCTGGTGGACTTTTTGATTATAACAAAGTTGCTGTGAACAATTATTCTAATTTGAGAATTCATTCAACTCCTTATTTTATTCATACAAACTTTGACGCTACAATTCCAGAAACTGGTAGCGAAGTAGTTAGTTTATCTTATCTTCAATCTCTTCTTATGGATATGGCAAATTTAAAGAAAGATAAAGAACAGATACTTGTACAAAGTTATATGGATAAATATCCTGTACTTAATAGCAGTACTTATGGAACATTAGAGGAACTTTATTTATCTGAAGATTGTCCAGAAGATTTATATTTTTATAGAAATTATTGTTATACTAAACTAAAAAAGTAGGGTAAAAACCCTACTTTTATTTTTTTGTGTATTTTTACGGCTTCTATTGAAAAAAGTATTAATTTTATGGTATAATATTAATAGGAGGAATAAGAATATGGTATTTTTATTAGACCAAGAGAACGTTGCACAGCACGGACTTATCGGAATTAAAACTTTAAATAGTGAAGACTTGATTGTAACTTTTGTTGGTGATAATAACAGACTTCCTTACAAGGTTGAAAATATGTTAAATGAATCAGGTATTCAATTTGAAATTCAACACGCATTTGTTGGTACAAAAAATGCTATTGATTATCAGCTTGTAACATATTTAACTCATTTAATAAATACTAAGAAAGATAAGTCTTTTGTTATTTTATCTAGAGATAAGGGTTTTGAAATTTCTGTTGAGTATTTAAGAAAAAATTATCCTGAAGTTGAAGTAAGTAGATGTTCTTCTATTATTGAGTATCAGCTTAGGGATTTTTGCAAGAAGGATTTAAATATGAACAACAACTCCAGTAAACAGCTTTTCGAGCTTTTGTGGAGTATGAGATTTTCAAAATTAAATAATACAAAAAAGAAAATTAAGGAACAGTTTCCTTTAATTTTCCCTTATATTGAGCCAGCTCTTGAAGAAATTCTTCTTTATCTTAGGGATTTAAGACTTAACGATACAAGTAATGATGATTTTGTTTCAGAGTTTTCAGGATATATTGCTGAAGCAAATACTCCTCAAGATACATATTCTTCTATGGCTAAGCTTTTTGGAATTAGTCGCAAAAAGAATGAAAGATATCTAAAAACCATTAGAAGATGCATCTTTAGAAGTACATCATTTGAGGATTTTGAGCACAGAATTAAATCTGATGTTGAGCTTTTTGAAGTTAATGGAATTAAAAGAATTGACATTCCAAAGAAAATAAGACCTTTTTATACAGATTATAAAAAAAGCATTGCTAGGAAAGGATAGAAGCTATGGGTACGTATTATCTGGTAGTTGATGGAAATAGCTTTGATACAAATCATTTAGAATATGTTTCTAATAATGATAGAGTTCATTTAATTCTTAGGAGTATTCCTAAGAAAGGAAATGTACACGATATTCTCGAAAATAAGTATTTAAAAAACAGTATTAGTTGCTCTATTATTAAGGGTTTTTCTGAGGATGTTGTAGACTTTACACTCATTCCAATGCTTTATGAGATAGTCCTTAATAATAAGGATATGAATGTAGTAGTTATTTCTAGCAATCATAAGCTTTCTTGCTTAAATAGCTATTATATAGATAAATTTAATACAGTAATTGAATTTGCTAATACAATTAAAGATTATACGGTTGTTAAGTTCATTGAGAAATCTTTACATATCTCTTATGAGGATTCTCTTAGTATCTTTGGAGACCTTGTTAAATACAGAGATATTAGAACGAAGGATATTCCTTTAAGAATTAAGGTTAAACTTGAAAAGAACAGAGAGCTTTTAGATAAGCTTTTAGAAATTACATATATTGATTCTAAGGAAATTTTAGAGAGCACTTCTAAACTTTCTATTTCTCGAAATGAAACGAAGTTTTTTGAAAATAGACTTTTAGAATATGATATTGAATTATCTGAGACTGCACTAAAGAGAATTTCATACTTCCTTAGAAAGTCTGATAATTTTGATGTTTTCAAAGACAGACTTAATTCAGCTGCTTCTAGTCTTCTAATTGACAAAGAGACTAAAGAAAGACTTCTTGAAGATATTAAGGTTGATTTATTTAAGGGAATAATTTAAAATAGATATTAGGGAGCAAACCTCCCTAATATTTTTGTTTTTAAAAATAACAAATGTTTTTGGAAGGAGTTTTTTTATGAAAAAACTTATTAGTCTATTTATTCTAGGTTTTTGTGTCTTTATGTATTGTGGCTGTAAAGCAGATGCGTCTGGAAGTGTATCCAATTTAGATACTGAAATTCAAAGAACAGTAGAAGATATTGACGAAGTTAAGTTTATAGAGCCTTTAAGAATTGACTCTATTAGTGAAAACAAACTTTATCCAGATTTTGAATATGTTGGGATGAATCATATTTCTAAAACTATTTACTGGCATTTAATAGATAAGGCTTATGAGGAATTTGATATCTTAGATACGGATATTGTATTTCCTCTTCCAATTGAAATAAAAAGATATATGTTAGATGATGGTTCGGCAATATGTTATGGAGATTTTTTTGTATTTGTATATGATGCTTCAGATGGAAAAACATTAAAGCTTAAAGATTTTAAGTCGTATCCAGGCAAAATTTTTATTGGAGAAGTTGAAGGTCAAAGCGTTGTGAAAATATTTACTCCAGAAGATGGAGATGATTTTGATAAAAAGCTTTTAGAAATTTGTAAAAATGATAAAGATTTAGTCTCTAGTATCAAAAGATATGAAATTTATGATGATGAAAGATTATATGAAAGACTTTATGAGAAATTAGAAGAATATAGAGATAATCTTGGAGTTCCTTTTGAAAAATTTGATAATAATCCAAATATAACTATTATTGGCGAATAAAAAAAAGAGAGGATTAAACCTCTCTTTTTAATTTAAAGTTTTCTAACAACTCGACCTGTTGCTACTTCGTAGAAAGCACGAGCAGTTTTGTCGAATTTGATTTCGCCTGCATC
>AUXO011371399.1_pt1 | contig 15299 bp, 7 predicted proteins | sample 768731 | NCBI WGS metagenome assembly AUXO01 (sample SAMN02715735, study PRJNA202380) | gut metagenome | biome: sheep rumen | host: Ovis aries | place: New Zealand: Palmerston North
CTAAATTATATTCATTTAATACTGTCGAAGAAATAATAAATGTAATTTACAATGAAAATATACAAATACAAAATCAGGAACTTCAGGAAAAAAGTGTCAAAATCATTGAGAGTTCTGAGCTATGTTCATCACAAAAAGGAATCTGGATGTATGAGCTCATGAATATTGATACAAAATTTATATTAGCAGCTTATACAGAATTTGAGGGGAACATTTCATTAAACAAATTGAAATCTTCAATAGAAAATGTAATTTCAAATGATTGCGTATTTAAGATTAAATTTGCGAAAAATAAAGAAGGTAAAGCATATCAGTACCTAGATAAGAACGAAAATCTAAATTCTGAAATTGAGATAATTGATTTTAATTCTATTGAAGCTGCAGAAAGCAAAATAGAAGAACTTTGCAAAAAAAAGATAGATATAGAAAAATCAATGCTGTATAAAATAATCATTGTAACCATAAAAGGTGTTTTTAAAAGAGTATACTATTTGATACACCACTTAATTGCAGATGAAGAGACTTTTGAAATATTAAATAATATGGTTATAGCAGAATACTTTTCTATTTCAAAAGTAAATGAAAAAACATCATACCTTAATTATTGCTATGAAAAATCTCAAATGGATAATACTGATGATATAAAATATTGGGAAAAGCAATTGACAGAGGATAAAATAGATAATTATAAATTGTTTGAAAAAAATGATAAAATAAGAAATTATCAATTTAAGATAAGTAACGAAGAAATGAAAAAACTGAATAGTTTTGCATTACAGCATAATACAACGCTGTATACAGCTTTTTTAAGTTTGCTAGTTACATCATTATATCTTTTACAGGGACGTAAGAGAATTTTTATTTCAACAGCAATTTCTGATAGAATAAATTGTAATAAATATATTAATTGTTTGGGTATGTTTGTTAATAATCAGATATTAGATTTTGAAGTTACTTACAGAAATAAATTCTTAGATTTATTGTTAATGACTAACGAAAAAGTTATTGGTGCAAAAACACATAGCGGCTTAGCTATTGATGATATGATAAATCAGTCTGAGAGAATAAATAAAAAATATCTTGATTTACAAAGTAATATAGTTTTTAATTTTATAGACTTTGAAAGGAATCAGCGTTCCATTAATGATGTTTTGATTTATCCAATGGAATATATTGTAAAACCAGAGAATGGATTGAATATATATGTACAGCATATAGAAGGGAAATATATATGTGATCTTTCATCTGTTTCTACAGATATATCTAACAGTACCTTAGAAGAACTTAGTAAAATAATGTCTATTATATTGAATAAGAGTATGTATACAATGGATACGGAAATAATTAATTATATATAACTGATTTTTTATTGCCTTACATGAGGAGGAAAAAATGAATAATAATATTTTAGTTTCAGATAGAATAGGTATATGGGAGGTAGCAGAAAATTCTGAGACAAGCCCTGGAACTACAAGTTTTGGAAGTGCAATACGTTTGAAATTTTCAATTGATACTTTAAAACTTGAAGAAAGTATAAAGAAATTAATTAGAGACTATGATGTTTTCAGAATGGTCTTTAAGAAGACAGAAGATAAATTGTATGTTGATGTGTTTGATGAAATAGAGTTTAAGTTGCCTGTTATCGAATTTGAGGGTGACGAGGAAGAAAAAATCAATTTAGTTTATGAAGACTGTCAGAAACGTTTTGATTCAAGGTATAATATTTTTGAACCTGGAGGATGCTCAAAGTTTGCTCTTTATAAAATTGGAGAATCAGATAATGTATTATTTGTTTCAATGACACACGTAGTAACAGATGGCACAACCCTGGCTTTGACTGTTTATAATATTATAAGTTATTACCTTAGAGATCAGCCTATAGGTAAAATTGAGAGTTCATTTCTTGATTGTTTAAAAGAGGAAAATGAATACCTTTCATCAGAGCTTTATCAAAAGCAAGAAAAATACTGGAAAGAAGTAATGAAAGGATTTACTAAATCAGAAATTATCCCAATTGGCAAAGCAGAGTATAGCAAAGAAAAATCTGGTTGTTATTTTGAAATAACTAAAAAAGGTATTCCAGAGATTGCCGATAAATATAAATCAAGTATATTTAACATACTTCTTTTAGCTTATCATCTTACATTTTATTCAGTTAACGATTCAAATGATAATCTTATAAAATATGCTGATTCAAATAGAAGTATGAAAAATAAACTTACCCTTGGATTCCTTGCTATATTTATACCAAATAGAGTAAAAATAAATAAGAATATACCAATTTCTGAATTAATACATAAAGTAACAGATCAGTCAAGAAAAGATTATACATATAGGAAAGCTGGCTGTAAATATGTTGATACAACTGATGGCTGTATTTTTTCATATTTAAGTAATGATACAAATTCTGATGAAACAGAAAATTTTATGAATAAATTTGCTGCTGATTCTAATCTTGAAATGATCAATCTAAAAAGCGGTAAAGACAGCGATATGGTTATTATGGTTATAAATAAAATGAAAGATAGATTTATAATTGAACTTTCAGCTAGCAGCAGAATCTATGGACAGGATTTTGTCGAGAAATTTAAAAATGAATATATCAGAATAGTTGATGCTATAAAGAATGAATTATATGTAAATGTTTCAGATCTTCTGGAGCTTGATGATGAAATTGAAGAAATATGATTCTTTGGATTTATGAGGTGTTTTAATGAATAATAAGGATATAGCGGTTATAGGAATGGCGTGTAAATTTCCAAAATCAAATGATCTTGATGAATTTTGGAAAAATTTATGCGAAGGAAAAGATTGTATATCAAGAAAAGGAACTATTAAAGAAGGAAATAAAATAAACGCTTTTGGAGCTATTGATAGACCTTTTGATTTTGATAATGAATTCTTTAATATTTCAAATAATATAGCAGAAGGACTTGCACCACAACAGAGATTAGCTATGAAGCTTGTTTATTGTACAATGGAAGATGCAGGTTATAATGCATTTAACAACGAACATGTTGTTGGAATTATATGTGGCGAAGCAGAGAATGAATATCATTATGAACGAATGAAGTATTTTGAAAAAAATGAACCTGAACTTATGATGGCTGAAAGATTAAATACAGGTGCATCGTTAACAAGCAGGGTAGCTTTCGAATTTAATTTAAAAGGTCCTTGTATGACAATTGATACTGCATGTTCTACCTCGTTATCTGCTGTGCATATAGCATGTAATATGCTTAGGTGTAATGAAGCAGATATGATGCTTGCTGGTGGCGTTTGTATTTTATTGGACCAGAACAGCTATAGTCCGTTTGAAAATGTTATGTCTTCAGATGGATATACAAAAGCTTATGATAAGGATGGTACAGGCTTCGTTCCTGGTAATGGCGGAGGAATCGTTTTACTCAAGCGTCTTGAAGATGCTGAAAGGGATAATGATCACATATATGCTGTAATAAAAGGAAGTGCAATGAATAATGATGGAAGTGATAAGGTCGGTTATTCAGCACCTGCAGTACAGGGACATGTTGATGTTATAAAAAAGGCGTTAAGTAATGCTGATCTAACTGCTGAATGTATAGATTGTCTTGAAGGACATGGAACAGCCACTGTTTTGGGGGATGCAGTTGAAATACGTGCTTTTAAGAAGATTTTTAAAAATGTTTCAAACAAAGAAATATATATTGGATCACTAAAAAGCAATTTTGGTCATTTGAATTCAGCAGCAGGTATTGCAAGCTTTATTAAATCAGCAAATGCACTTGATAAAAAGATCATTCCACCAACTATAAACGTTAATGAAGTTAATCCTGAACTTGGAAATAGGACATGCCTTAAAGTCTTAAAAGATTGCAAAAAGCTTGATGCTAAAAATGAAAAATATCATATAGGTGTATCTTCTGTTGGAATTGGCGGTTCTAATGCACATTTGATTTTAGAAGAATACAATAAAGCAAGCGATAATAATGATTATAGAGATATAGCATTATTGTTGTTGTCGAATAAAGATAAAGATAAACTTAATGAATATGAAAAAATACTTGTAAATTATTTGAATAATAGTGATTTAAATATTAATGACGTTGCTTATACACTTGCCTGCCATAGGAAATTTTTTGAGAATCGTAAATTCCTTGTATATGATAAAGGTAAATTGTTGTATGATTCACCTGAATTTGATACTATTAATTCATCTGCTTGTCAGAAAATAATGCTTTTTGCAGGCACTGGATCAGTTTATGAAGGACTTGGAACGGAGCTTTATAAAGTAGATCAACAGTTTAGAAAATACTATGATGATTGTTACGCTCTTTTTAAGCTCGATTACCCTGATATTGATCTTATGTATGACAAAGAAGAAGAACTTGATTGCGTAAGAGTTTCAATTGCTGAATATGCACTTGCACAATATTTAATTTCATTAGGAACTAAACCAGATGTTCTTATAGGTTATAGCATGGGAGAATATATCGCAGCAGCTGTTGCTGGTGTTTTGAATATCAGAGATGTTCTTGCCATTGTATATGAAAGAGCAAAAATTCTTAACAGAATCCAGAACTCTGTAATGTTTCTTGCAGCTTGTTCAGCAAGTAGGTTTGATGATTTATTGAGCGATGGAATTTATATTGCTGGATATAATGCAAGTGACAGATGCCTTATAGTATGCCGTGACAGTGAATATGATAAATTCAAAGCATACATAAAAGAACGTTCTATTTTTTGCAGTGAATTATCAATAAAAACTCCAGCACATTCAAAAGAACTTGATGTATTAAAAAATGAGATAACACAATTATTCGATAATATCGAATTCGGTGATGCTAAATACCCAATAGCTTCGACTTATTATGGTCGCTTTGTTAATGAAAATGAGCTTTCAAACAAGGAGTACTGGATAGAGCAGATGATGAATCCCGTTAGATTTACAGATGCTATTGCTGATGTTTATAAGAAGTATCCCGGATTTAAATATTTTATTCACATAGGTGCTGATGCGGGTTTAACAAACTATGTTAGAAGAGATCATCTAAATGAATGTGATGTCGTTGAATTCTTAGCGTATGAAATGGAAGAACGCAGATTCTTTGAGGGAATCGGTAAACTTTGGGGATTGGGCGTAGATATTTCAATTTGTGAACTGTTTAGCTACAGACCTGGAAATATTGTCCATCTTCCACCGTATGCTTTTAATGAAAAAGAAATCAAATCTTTGAAATTACTTAATGATGATTTTGAAAATACAAGTATAAAAAATGAAGAAAGTGTAATGACAATTAGTAATTTTGAAAAAGATGATCTTTCCAATAGTGTTATTGAAATAATAAAGAATGTTATAGATACAAAAGAAATCAGTATTGATGATGAAGTATCTGCATTGGGAATTGATTCGTTAGCCGTTTTAATTGTTCAAACCAAACTTCAGGCAGCGTTTAATTGTGAATTGTCTATTAAAGATCTATATGGTTGTAATAGAATTTCAGATCTTGTTGAGCTTGTGAGACAAAGTATAGTTGAAGAAGGTGAACAACCTTACGCTGTTGATGAAGTTGAAGATGTTAAAGATCTTTCAGAATTGTTTAATTTGTAATTTAGGAGACATTTTAATGAATGAATTTGTTGAAAAATTAAAAGTTTTACCCCAGGAAAAAAGAGAAAAAATATTGAATGAAATAAAGGTTAATGGAAAACAGTATAATATTTTTCCTCTTTCGATAGAACAAAGACAGATGTGGGTTTTATACAATATAGATAAGAACAGTCCTTATTACAGTATTCCTATTTATATTGAAGCAACAGGAAAAATAGATTTAGAATTGGTTAATAAAGCAATTCATAAAATATGTATTGCAAATAGTGCTTTTCAATCTATTATTATGAGTATTGATGGACAATCATTTGTGCATATCGACAAAAACAGATTCCCGCAAATAAAATCAGTAAAAGTAAATAATAAAAACGAAGCTCTTGATATGATGGAACAAGAGTACAAACGTCCTTTTGATCTTGAAGAAGAGATACCAATCAGAGTTGTTTATTTTGAAAATAATGAAAATGAATGTTATTTGTTTCTTAATGTACATCATATGTTTGTAGATGCTTTTTCTGGAAATATCGTTTTTGATGAGTTTATAAGTGAATATAAAAAGTTGGCTAAAGGCATTGATGAGAAAATAGAAACTCCTAAATATCAATATAGTAATTATGCAATCGAACAGCAAGATTGGGATTATAAAAAGGAAAAGGATTTTTGGGTTGGTAATTTAAAAGATGCAAGCTTTTTTACAAATTTAAGGCATTCTTATCCATCGCCTTTAAAATATGATAGAAAAGCTGAGACGATTTCTGTTACAATAGATAAGGAAAAGATAACTGCATTATGTAAAGAAATGAAAGTATCTTGTTATTCTTACCTTTTATCAATTTATTATGTTCTTTTATCAAAAGTTTGCGGAAAAAATAATATAACTATTGGTACACCAACTCTTAATAGAAATAAGAAAACAGAGAGTGTTATTGGATATTTTGCTAATACAATTCCGCTTAATGCAAAAGTTGAGGGAAACTTAAGTTTTGATGATTTTATTGGTAAGATAAATCAAAATAATATTGATTGTATTGATAACGCTAAACTTCCGTTTTCAAATATTGTAGAGTTAAACTCTGCATATAGGGATGACATTGAAAATCCTATATTCCAAACGTTGTTTACATATCATGGAAAATCTATAAATTTTAAGCAAAAAGCTAAGGAAGGTGAGATAGAGTTTTCTTTTAAAGATATAAATGACAGAATGGAATTACAATTCGATATGATCTGCACAGCAGTTGAAGAAGATGATTGTATAGATTGTAACTTTACTTATAAGAGTTCTCTTTTTTCAGCTGAAATGATGAAGGAATTTGTAAATGCTTTTTTAAAGATTTATAATATTACCATCGCAGATCCTAAAATTAAGAATCAAGAAATTTGTGCTGAATTGTTTTTCGATAATGAAAATTACGATTTAAATGATCTGAAGAATGATTTGTTAAAAGAAAATGACTCGATTTTAGATATAGATATTTTTTGGTTTTATAATCATTTTATTATTTTTTACAATAGTATTAATGATATAAACAGAGAGTGTTTTTATAATTTAATATCTAAGAAATATACAAATGATTTCATTTTGTGTAATAAAAATAGGTTTAAAAATATTATTTCAAGTGAATGTATAAAAAACAAAGATATATCAGAAAAAATATTAAAATCAATTATTTGTAAAGAAGAACTTTCGGCAAGAAATGCAGCATCAAATTTGAATATTTATTTAACTGAATCTACAGATGATAATATAAAAGTAGTTTTAGAGTGTAATAAGGGAGCAAATTTTGATTATTATAAAAATGTTTTTGGCGAAAGTATAAATTTTGTGTTTTTTGAGAATAAAAGCAATGATAATTCACTTCCATTAAATGATGTTGAGGAAAAAATGCTGAAAATATGGGAAGATGTTTTGGAAAAGAAAGATTTGAGTTTGTCTGAAAGTTTCTTTGCTTTAGGTGGAACATCTTTTAAATGTATCAGTCTTGCTGATAAAATAGATTCAACATTTGAGATTACTTTCAATATAGCAACATTGTTTAAGTATTCGACTATCAGAGAATTATCTGCTTATATTTCTGAATTACTTGGAACAGAAACTACTGAAGAAGTTCTTGTTGATGATAATATTGAGGAAATATAATCAGTTTTTATTTAAGGAGGGCATTATTATGCTATTTAAGGATATTGCAATAATCGGTGTTGCTTGCAAGATGCCGATTTCAGAAAATTTAACAGAATTAAGAGCTCATTTAATAAAAGGTGATGATTGTATAAGGAAAATGCCAAGGACAAGAAGGAAATTGCTTGGATTAGATGACGAGGTAGAATATATTGAAATGGGTTATCTGGATGGGATTGAAAATTTTGATAATAAATTCTTCAATATTTCTAATGTCGAAGCCAAGCAAATGAGCCCTGAACAGCGTCTTTCATTAGAAACTTGTGCAAAAGCTATTTTAGATGCTGGATATTCATTGTCTGATTTTAAAGGAAAGAACTGTTCTGTAATAGTATCGTCATCAGAAAATAAATATGGAGAGTTAACCGAGGCTTCGTCAAGCGGCATAGGGTATACAGGAAATCTTGCATCAATGCTTTGCGGAAAAATAAGTTATTATTTTGATCTTCACGGTGCAAGTTATATGGTCGATACAGGATGTTCATCTTCTCTTGTTGGATTACATCATGGCTGTATGGAAATAATATGTGGTCAAAGTGAATATGCTTTGGTTGGCGGAGTTTCTATTAATCTTCAAATTCCTCAAAAGGATAATATTGAGGATCAAGACTTATTAGGAATTGGATCGAGCAGCGGCCGTTGTTATTCATTTGATGCTAAGGCGGATGGAGCTGGTGTAGGAGAAGGTGTAGGATTTGTTCTGTTAAAAGATTATGAAGCTGCTGTTAAAGATAATGATAATATCTATGCGGTCATAAAAGGTGGGTGTATTAATAGTGATGGAGTCAGATGCAATAGTATGACTTCACCAAGTGTTATTGGTCAGGAAGAAGCTTTAATGGAAGCCTGGAAATTCATTGATCCTAAAGAAATTACGGATATTGAAGCACATGGTACAGGTACTCCTATAGGAGATCCCATTGAAATAACAAGTTTATCTGAATCTTTAAGTAAAAGCGGTTTTCCTAAAGATAAAAAAGTATCTATAGGATGTATTAAATCTAATTTTGGCCATTTGGTATCTGCAGCAGGAATTGCTGGAATTATAAAAATACTTTTAAGTTATAAGTACAGTGAGCGTTATCCAATATCAAATTTTGAATCACCAAATCCGCTGATAAATTTTGATAATATTCCTGTAAAGCCAGTAAAGGAATACGAGAAAATTGATGAAAAAGCAGAGCGACTCACAGGAATCTCATCATTCAGTTTGAATGGAACAAATGCTCATATGCTTTTAGCTAATTATCATTCTAATGATTTAAATAACGATGAGCTGGATATAAATAATCATATATTAAAGATATCTGCAAAAACAAAAAGTGCGGCAAGAAATTATTTGAGTGAAATAAAGCAGAAGTTGATTGAAAATGATTATAAAAATATAAATGATGTGATATTTACTCTTAATACCGGAAGAGATGATTATGATTATCGAACTGCTGTTATTGCAAAAGATAAAGAAGAACTGATAAAAGAACTTGATGCTATAGAAATTCAAGAAAAAAGAGATGATGAACTAAAAACCGTTTTTCTTATTACAAAGGATGATGCAATAGAGTATGATACATTAGAAAATATAATAAACAATTATCAGATTTTGCGTAAAATAGGAATTAATTCAGATCTTATACTTGTTGATAAGGCGGGACGTTCAATTGTAGATATGCAGAAAAATGAACATTCTATCAGCCAGATATTTGATAATATTCAAAATCAACCTATAAAAAATGACTTTGAAAAGGTGGAAGCAAAGTTAAATACTCTTTCAAATGAATCAGATATTTTGCTTATTAATTTTGGAACAAAAAGATTTTCATATTTAAGTGACAGAATAAAAGAATTTATGTGCAGAGATAATATTCAGTTATGTCAATGTATCGGAAAGTGGTATTCTGATGGAGGAAGTGTAAACTGGAAGATGTTATACGAAAATAAAGTTTATAAAAAAACATCTGTACCTAGTTATAGTTTTGACAAGTTATTCCATTGGATGAAAATATCAAATAATCCTCAGTTCAATTCTGAAAAAGAATTCAAGAAAATTTTATCAACCGGAGATTTAAAAGAAGAGATTCGTCAGATTTGGATGAATGTTCTTGAACAAAAAGAAAGAATAGAAGATAACAATGATTTCTTTGATTTAGGAGGAAATTCGCTTCTTATTGCAACACTTTTGAATGAAATCAATAATTACTATTCTATCAATCTTTCAGCTGATCATGTTTATAATAATTCTGTTTTTACAGATTTTTGTGATACAGTTGCAAAAATGATACAAGAAAAAAATATGTAAGAGACTTTCGATAAAAAGGAGTAATGATTATGATTTGTATAAAAAATGCTGTTAAGAAATATGGAGAAGGAAATAATGCAGTATATGCTCTTAACGGAATATCAATTGATTTCCACGAAGGTGAAATATGTACTATAATTGGTTCATCTGGATCTGGCAAATCAACTCTACTGAACGTTATTGGTGGTATTGATAAACTTGATAGCGGTACTATTACGATCGACAATCAAGATATTACTAAATTATCACAAAGTGAATTAACGCTTTACAGAAGGAATAAAACGGGTTTTATTTTCCAGTTTTACAATCTTATCCATGATCTTACAGTTGAAGAAAATATAAAAGTTGCATCTGATATTGCTAAGGAAACACTTGATATAGAGGATCTTATGAGGACCTTGGGAATAGATAAATTAAAAGATAGATTTCCAAGAGAATTATCAGGCGGTCAGCAACAACGTGTATCAATTGCAAGAGCATTAATAAAAAAACCTGTACTGCTTCTTTGTGATGAGCTTACAGGTGCACTTGACAGTAAATCTTCAAAAGAAGTACTTAAATGTATTGAAACAGTAAATAAAAAGTATAATACTACTATAATAATTATTACACATAATGAAACTATTTGTTCTATGAGCCATAGAATAGTAAGACTTAAAGATGGACAAATAATTGATGATAAAGAAAATGCAAATTTAATATCAGCTGAACTGTTAGAATTGTAATATGATATTGAGGTGTTAAAATGGTAATTAATAAACGTTTATATGCATTATTAAAAAGAAGGAAAGCTCAAATTATTGGATGTTTAGTATTGTGTATGTTAAGCGTTGCCTTCTTGGTTATTTGTATTTCTTCTGGTCATGCGTTAAAAGGAACTTTAAATGATTTTGTGTCTGATTGTAATGTAGAAGATGCAGAATTTATTACGGCAAGTAAGATCGATAATATTGAAGAACTTGAAAAAAATTTTAATGTAACAATAGAAGAAATGCAGTTTTATGACTTTGATTATGATGATACCACAATAAGAGTTTTAAAGAAAACCAATAATATAAATGATTATGTTATAAAAAGCGGTAAAGATATACAGAATGATAACGATATATTAATAAATGATTTTTATGCAGAAAATAATTCACTGTCAATTGGCGATGAGATAGATATTAATGGTACCAAATATAATATATCAGGATATTTTACAAGAGCTGATTACCTTACCCCTGTAAGAGAGACAAGCGAATCAGTTATGGGAACTAATTTTGGTATTGCTCTTTTGAATGATAACGGTTTTTCAAATGTAAATGAAGCGTCAGAGTATTACTCAGTTGTTTATAACGAAGATAATGATATAGAATTCAGAAAGTATCTTAATGATAATTATGTTCTTATGAGTTATATCCCCAAAGACGTCAATAACCGTATTATACAGGCTTTGACACAGGCTGATGCTGTTACACAAATGGCATTTATGTATGGTCCAATATTATTTGTTCTAACAATTGTTTTTGTTACTCTTATTTTGTGGAAAATATTAAAGAACGAAAAACAGGAAATAGGAATCCTTTCATCCATAGGCTATAATAAGCGTGAAATAGGAATCTATTATTCTAAATTGTCAATTTTTATCTCTGTTTTAGGAGCAGTATTTGGAATTATACTTGGTCAATTATGTGCAAAACCAATATGTGAATTTTATGCAAATATTAATAATTGTCCAAATATAGAAACTGGAAGATTGTTTGATATAAAATCACTTGTAATTATATTCTTTATACCTGTTGTTATTTTATGGATAACTTCAAGAATAGTTATAAGCAGATATCTTAAAAAGAGTGTCATTTCACTTGTTAGAAATGTAAGTACAGATAAAAGCAAGAATATTAATTGGCTTAAAACTAACAAATTATCTGGAAGTGTAAAATACAGTATTAGAAGTGCATTGCGTAATAAAGGCAGAACCTTAGTATTTGTCTTAGGAATAATAATTGCATCATCTGTAATGCTTATGGGAATGGTAATGAGAACTTCAACTATTTATAGTATTGATGTTGAATTAAAAAAAGGTCTTGATTATGAAAATACCTATTATTTGAATTCATATTATAATGATAAAGTTGAAGGTGGAGAAGGAATAATTGATTTATCATTAGAATATAAAAAAACCGGTAGTATAGTAAATTTAGTAGGTATTCCTGAAGAATCAGAATATTTTAATTATGATACCATTGATGGTGAAAAACCTAATTATAAAGATAATTTTTATATAAGTAATGTTTTAGCTCAGATATTAGGTATAAAAAAAGGCGATGAGATGGTATTCATAGATCCTATTACTACAGAAGAAAAGAAAATAACTGTTGGCGGTATAATTAAAATAAATAGAATGAAAACAGTATACGGCTCTTTAGAAAACGTTAATAATTTAATGTGTAATAAGGATGCAACATCTTACAATGCTGTTGTAAGCGACAAGGATTTGCAGTTTGATGAAGGAAAAGTATTGCATAGTGTTAAAAACAGCGATTTTGTTAAGAGCTTAGAAAAGACATTTAACGATACTGTTCTTTCAGTTGTATATGTACTGATGTTTTTAGGCATTGTTATCGGTTTCATAATAATGTATTTAATAACATCAATGACAATAGAGGAAAATAAGGGGAATATATCAATGCTAAAAATACTTGGATATAACAATAAAGAAATATCAAAGATGATGTTTAGAATAAATAAGTATTTTATATTAATTTTCTATCTTTTGATGATATTCCCAATCGTAAAAATGTGTGAAGTAGATTTTATAGCTGAAGCAGAATCATTTAATATGATTATCCCATCTAAAATATCTATGCTTGATGTGGTAATAGGTCTTGTTTCAATACTAATAGCATACTATCTTTCATTATTTGTATCTAAGAAAAAAATTGATCGCATTAGTATGGCTGATAGTTTAAAACAAAATAGAGAATAATTTTGTATAAAAATATGTAATTTTATAATGGAGGAAAGTATAATGAAAATATACTGTATACCAGCTGGTGGAACCAATCCGTTTCAGGTTTGGAATAAAATGGTAAATAGTGAAATAAAAATAGAAACTCTTAATTTTCCAGGCAGAGGGAATCGTATTAGAGAAAAAGAAATCCAAGATATTAACGAATTGACTTCAGTTTTAACAGAGGATATATGTAATAATACTACGTCGAATGAACCTTACTGTATTTTTGGATATTGTTTTGGAGCAATAATTGGATACGAAATATGTATGAAACTGAAAGAAAATAACAAACATTTACCGAAATATTTTTTAGCATTTGGTGCTGAAGCACCAAATGCTAAAAAAATACTTAATCAGAACGAAAATGTTGATACTGAAGAATTTAGAAAGATAGTTGCACAATTTCTTTCGCCGTTAGCTATTGGTTCAGAAGAGGCTGCTAATAAAGCTCAAGAATCATATATAAGAGAATATAAGAAAAGATTATCATCTATAAAAGATATACATTCCAAAGATGTATTTGATGATTTAAATGATGATAATATGTTTGAGTTAGATATGATGTTGAATTTATTAAATAGTTCTCTTAATCAAATAGAACTTGATAATAAAATGCTTAATGATTATTATACATCAGATAAAAAAACGATATGTATAGATGATATAAAAGCCAAAATAATATATGGAAAAGAAGATAGTTTTTTAGAAGAACAAGATGTTATATTATGGAAAGAGTGTTTTAAGGAATCTGAAATAATATATATTTCTGGAAACCATTATTCGATAATGGATACTCCCAAAAATTTTATTGATATTATAAATGAATTATAATAAAATTTAAATTACATATGTTAGAGGTACGAAAAAGTTGGATATTTTAACAATTTCTCATTGGTTATATTTCTTTTTTACTATATTAATTTTTATATTATTAATAAGAAAAAAAGAGATAGTTTTAGTTTGTATAGCTGGAATATTAATAGTTTCAGTTTCTTATTCAAAAAATCTATTTACTGCGGTTAAGATATTAACGTCTTCAGTAATTATAGGCTTCCAAGAGTTGTTTTCTGTATTTATTGGTATTTCACTTATTTTGTCAATGACTGCTGCAATTAAAGATACAGGTGCGGTAAATGTAATAGTGAGTAGCTTTTCAAAACCTGGTAATAAAATAAAACAACCTAAGCAGTCTAAAAGCTCATTTTTGATAATTGGTTTTTTAATGCTTATTATTTCATTAATGATATGGCCGTCTCCTGCAGTTGCACTTATGGGAACATTTTTGATACCATTAGGCAGAAAAACTGGTTTGAGTCCATTGACGGTTGCTGTTGCTGTTAACCTCTTTGGACATGGAGTCGCTTTGTCAGGAGATTTCTTTATACAAGGTGTTACCTCTATAACTTCAAGTGGTGCAGGATTAAGCAGCAATGATCTTATGACATATCTGGTTCCTCTTTGGGTTGTTATGAGTGTTGTGACAATAACTGTTGCATTTATAAGGATAAAAAATAACAAGTTATTAAGTGAAGAAACAGATTTAAACAGCAAGGAAACCGAAAATAATATCTCATTAAGTTTATCTAAATCAAGAGTAATAGTTATAAGCATTATTGTATTATTTGTTATAGATATAGTAGCAATGATGTTAAAAGATATAACAGGCGATGATGCGACTTATTTGATTTCAGGAACAGCATTGGTAGCAACAGGTATTATCAGTTTGATAAGCTTTAAATTTAATGACGCTTCAGAGAAAATGGTGAATTACATAACAGATGGCTTTTTATCAACCATGAAGATTTTTACACCAGCATTGATAATTATTGCATTTTTCTCTTTGGGAAATAATGCAGCAGCACAAGAACTTTTAGGAGAAGATGCTCCCGGATTCATAAGCGATTTCGTTTATGTGATAGTTGATAATTTAAAGATTCCAGATTTCCTTCTAGCTGTTCTTCAAGTAATTATTGGAACGATATATAGTATTGATGGCTCAGGATTTGCTGGTTTAACAGTTATAGGAGAAATAACTAATGGATATGCAATTTCTTTGGAACAAAAGAAATTGTTAATATCGTTAGGTCAGATAGTCATAATCTGGATAAGCGGTGGAACGTTGATTCCATGGAGCGTTATTCCAGTTGCTTCAGTATGTCAAGTTAAGCCTATAGAGCTTGTTAAACAAAATTTAATTCCTGTTGTTTGTGGCTTGATAGCTACAACAATAGTTGCC
>AUXO010733406.1_pt1 | contig 15297 bp, 13 predicted proteins | sample 768731 | NCBI WGS metagenome assembly AUXO01 (sample SAMN02715735, study PRJNA202380) | gut metagenome | biome: sheep rumen | host: Ovis aries | place: New Zealand: Palmerston North
GTTAAAAAAGCTAGACTTGCAATGTGTGAATCATTAAATCATGGTAAAACATTAAAGACTGCTTTACAAGAAAGTCTTGATGCTGCTACTGATAAAGAAAAAGAAGTAATGAAAGAATCATTAGATAATCTTAATATTGAACTTACTGAAGCTGTTGTTAAAGAAGAGGATGTTCCATATGAAGATCCAGATACACCTGATGATTTATTAGTTGAAGCTGATATTCCTGTTACACCTGAAGAAGGATCTGATGATAGTTCAGATGATGAAGTTGTAGCTAGTGAAGAAAAAATTGAAGTATCAAAACCTGCTGAAACTGTTGGTGAATTAGTTGATGAATTAAAAGTTGCTGATGATGAAACACCTATTGAATTTAAGCCAGTTGAAACACCAGATGGTCTCAAAGATGTTACAGCACTACAAATTGAACAAGAAGATAATAAAGTAACAGTTGAAGTTAAAGTTGATATGAGTGAAAAAGCTATCTTACCAGAGGAAACTCCGGTTGATAATATAGAAGTTAAAGCTATTGAAGAACCAATGCCTGAAGTTGTCAAGCAACCTGAAGAAGCTGTTGATAACGGAAATGAAGAAGTGTTTGAAAGCTTAAAGGAAATGGTCCGTCAAAAAGATTTACTTGAAGGTGAAGTCAAAGAGCTCAAGTCACAAAAGACAGTTAGCGATGCCGAGGTTAAGAGATTGACAGAAGAGCTTGAAAAATATAAAGCTGGCTTCATGAGAGTAAGTGCATTAGCTTCAAAAGTAACAGAAACAGAAAAAGCAAATAAAGCTCTTACTGAATCCGTTGCTACCAAAGATGCTCAAATTGCTGAGCTCAATGAAAAGATTAAAACACATACTAGTTTAACAGAAAGCCTTGATGCTGGTAAAGCAGAAGTCAAATCGCTTAATGAAAAACTAGAAGCAGTAATTAGTGAAGCTGAAAAGTCTGAAAAGACACTCAATGAACAAATAACTGTTTATAGAAAGAAATTAGCTGAAAGAACTGAAACTGCAAAGCAATATAAAGCTAAATATGAAGAAATTCTTGAAGGTTATATTGCAAAACAAGCTCAAATGCTTGCTGTTAGAAAATCAGATATCACTAGCAGACTTGGCGAAAGCTATACGTTAGCTGATATCGACAAAGTCTGCGATGACTTGCTCACTGAATCTGTCAGTTGGAGCAACCTTCCATTCGGTGGAATTAATAGAGGACAAGGAAAAATCCAAGTCAAAGAAAGCCTAAATACTGGCAATAAAGACGATGATGATGGATTTGATGACCTTCTAGAACTTGCCGGGTTGAAGTAAAACTAATTATTAAATTTTATAGGAGAAAATCAATGAGACAAAATTTACTTGAGACTTATAGTCGTCAATTAAAGGTTGCAGAAGCCTACGTTGCCAAAAACTTCGATGGCAAGACAATCTCTGCAAATACCCAACTCACAACTGCTGTCTTATTAGACAACACAAACCGTTGGATGACAGAATCTCTTGACCCAACCACAGCTACTGAAAGATCTGACCTCGGTGCTTGGAAGAAATTCTGCTTAAACCTCACAAACATCGCTGTTCCATCACTCATTGCTAACGATCTCGTTATCGTTCACCCAATGACAAGCTACAGTGGTTCCGTTGCTTACCTTGAATACGTTGCCAAGAGTGAAAAAGGTGGCGTCCATAAAGGTGACGTCTTAAACGGTGTCTTCGGACTTGGTGAAGTCAATGAACCAAGAGTCCAATACTCTTCACAAGTTATTGTTGAAGCTATGGATTCTGGTGCACCAACTCTCACTGCTGTTAAAGATGGTTTACACTACACTGACAAAGAAATCGTCCATGGTAAAGAAGTTGAAGTTATCAAACATGCAACATTCAAATCCGTTATGGCAGATGGTTCTGTTAAATATGGTGAAAAACCAGCTGAAGGTGCTAAGAAAATTGCTTACGTTTCCGAAGAATTCCAAATGGAACACGTTCCAGCAACTGATATCCCAACAATTGGTCCAGTCATGAGAAGAATTCCTCTCGTTGCCGAACCAAGACGTATTGCTGTTCGTTATGACCAAATCACAGCTTTCCAAGCTAAGACTGACTACGGCTTCTCACTCGATAAACAAATCGCTGAACAAGCTTGTGGTGAATTAGCATTTGAAATCGACTGTGAAATCGTCAACATGTTACATGATGAAGCCTTTAAGAAAGGTAATGTCGTCTTAACATGGGATAAGACACTTCCTGTCGGCGTTAGCAAATTCGAACACTACAATGGTTTCTTAGAAGTCATTGAAGAAGCTAAAGCTGAAATCTATCGTAGAACAAAGAAATTCTCAGCCAACTATATGGTCTGTGCTGCTGACGTTCTTCCAGTTCTCTCATTCGTCAATGGTTTCACAGCTGTTAAAGCTCCAAAGATGAATGGTCCTTACAAAGCCGGTGAATTAAACGGTTTAGAAGTCTTCGTTTCCCCATCACTTGAATCTGGCGAATTCTTCCTTGGCTTAAATGGTTCTGATATGATGAGCTCTGCTGGTGTCTATGCACCTTACATGGCTATCGTTCCAACCCAATTACTCGGAACACCAGACGGTGGTTTAGCACAAGGCTTCAGCACTTGGTATGCTAAAGCAATCTTAAATGGCAACCTCTTAGTTGCTGGTAAGGTTGAAGGCACATCCAATGCTATCAAAGCTATTAGCATTGCTAAATAGTTAAACCAATTCGGTATTAAATTAGAGGTTCCTTCGGGGACCTCTTTTTTATATTCTAAAAATAGATTTAATAAAAATATCTGCTAAATTATATGATAAATAACTAGAAAGGAAATATCAATATGAAAAAAGTTATTACCTATGGGACTTTTGACATACTACACTATGGTCATATTAATCTCTTAAAAAGAGCAAAAGCCTTAGGTGATTTTTTAATTGTTGCTATTTCTACTGATGAATTTAATACACTTAAAGGTAAAAAATCATACTATAATTATGAAACTAGAAAGATGATGCTTGAAGCTATTAAGTATGTTGATTTAGTTATTCCTGAAACATGTTGAGAACAGAAAATTGAAGATATTAAAAAATATGATGTAGATATATTTACTATGGGCTCTGACTGAGAAGGTAAATTTGATTTTCTAAAAGAATACTGTGAAGTTATTTATTTACCCAGAACAGAAGGAATTAGCTCAACTAAAATTAAAAAGGATAATAATTATGTCTAATGTTATTTGCGCTATAGCAAAAAATGAAAATAAGTACATAAATAATTGATGTCAATATCATTTAAATTTAGGTTTCGACCATATTTATTTATATGATAATAATGATTCTACAACAGCTAATGTGCTAGATTTTATTGATTGTGCTATTCAAGATAAAATTACTATTTTTAATGTAAATAATGTACATAAAGCAGGCTTTCAAAATGAATGTTATACAAAATTTTATTTAGATTATAAAAGCACTTTTAATTGATGCGCTTTTATTGATATTGATGAATTTATTGAACTTCCAAAAGGTAAAAAAATTACAGAGTTTTTAAATAATCCTATCTTTAAAAATTTTGAAGCCATTCGTTTAAAATGACATTTGTATGGAGATGATGACATTATTACAAGAGATATGTCTATTCCTGTGCAGAATTTCTTTAAAAAACAATGTAACACCCATAAATTTTCCAATTTCAGTAAATCTATTATAAGAGGTAATTTATCTAGAATTACTATTAAATCGTCACACTGTGGAAATAGAGACGGTAAACTGCTAAAACAATGTAATTCTATCGGTCAAACAACAACTGACTTCTATGTCGTAGCTCCACATAAGGAAGCTGCTTGAATAAATCACTATATGACAAAAACTCTTGAAGAATTTCTTATCCAAAAATATAAAAGAACAGATTGCCAATTTGAAAAAAGACAACTAGACCTAGATTATTTCTGAGGTCTCAATAAAAAAACAGCCGAGAAAGAAAAATTTATTGAAAATTTTTTGAAAGGAAATAATTAATGAAATTAAAATTTATTATTATAGATAGATTAACAAGAGCTAGAGATAATGGTGAATATTTTTATCGTTATATTAAAAAGAACCACCCAGAAGTAGAAATTTTATTTTGTTTACATAAAGAAGCTGCTGATTGAAATAGATTAAAAGCTGAAGGGTTTAGCTTAGTTGATATTGAAAATCAAGAAGCTATTAAAAAAGCAGCTATAAATTGTACACATTTTTTATTCTCTGAAGCAAATATAGGCTATGATAAAGTAGCTAAGTTTCTAGATAGACAAAAAGTAACATTTGTATATTTAAATCATGGTTGCTATTTCCAAAAAGGAAGAACAGTCTATCCAAAAAGTAAGTTTGACTATATGATTTGTGGTAATAAAAGAGAATATGATAGTGTTATCTATAATGCAAAAATGAGGAACTGAAATACTAAAGAATATTTATTAACTGGCTTTCCAAGAATGGATGAACAAACAATTAAATATAGGAATACTAAAAATAAAAATATTGTTTTAATTCAACCTTGATGAAGAGAAAACTTAACTACTTGAAGGTTAGTAGAAAGTACAAATCAAATTAGTAAAGAAGCGCTTAAAAAATTAGAGGCATCTGATTTTGTTAATGGCTTTAATAAGTTGCTAAATAGTGAAGAATTTAAAGACATTTGTGAAAAAAATAATCTACAAGTTGTATTTAAAAGGCATCCAGTAATGGAACATATCCCTGGAATATTTAAAGTGCCTAATTGAATTACAGATGAACCAAATGAATTATTTATTGATCTTTTTGCTAAAACAAAATTATATATTACAGATTATAGCTCAAATACCTGAGAAGTTGCAAATTTAGGTGTACCATGTATTTATTTTGAGCCAGACTATCAAAACTTGATTACAAATTGCAATAGACCAGAAAGTATCTGAAATGTTAAAACTGATGGTATTGGACCAGTTACTTTTAATGTAGATGAATTTTTAAAAGTCTTTAAAGCTTTAGTTAATAATAATTTTATTTTAGAACAAAAATACTTGGCTCGTAGAAAAGAACAAATAGCTTTCTTAAATGATACAAATAATTGTAAACGTTGTTTTGAAGCTATCTCAAAGCTTACTAAAGGAAATAGTATAAGTATTAACAATAAACAAAATAGGCAAGCATCTGGAGCAAAGAAAAATTATTATTTATATTTTTAGGTAAATTATTATGTTAGTAGTAACAATGACAACTTGAACAGCTCGTATTAATAATGTAGTACCAGTATTACAAACAGTTTTAGCACAAACTATTTTGCCAGATATTATATACTTAAATTTATCAGAAGAAGAATTTTCATATAAAAACCTACCAAATAGCTTAATTCAGCTTGTTGAAGATAATCCAAGAATTAAAATAAACTGAGTTAGTGGCCCAAATACTAAACCATTTAAAAAAATTTTTCCAATACTTAAATATCTAGAAGCTAATGATATTATTATAAATATTGATGATGATATGCTTTTACCAAAAACATTTATTGAGTCTAGACTTACTGACTTTAAAAAATATAATACTTGTATTAGTGGACTACAAAGTAAACCAATTAATGGATATGCCCATGGTCTATTACCTGAAGTTAGGCACTATTTAGGTGCTGGTAGTGTTTATCAGAAAAAAATGTTTAATAATTGAGAAAAGTTATTAAATGATGAAATTATAGCAACAAGACATGATGATGCTTTTTATTGTTTTCTAGCTTGATTAAATGGTTATATTCCAGAATGCTGCTCACAAATGGATTCTCACACACTAGAAGAGCTATCAAAAACTGAAACAGCTATTCATGGTAATGTTGGCTGTCTTGGACCAAAGGCAGTTACAGAATTAAATATTAAAAGATTTAAAGAAGTATTTAAAGTTTCACCTTATTATAATTTCTTTAAAACTAATCCACATCCTAAAAAACCAGAGACTAAAAAACAAGCACAAACAAGAAAATACTATTTATATTTTTAAGGAATTATATTTATGAAAATATGTTTTGGAATACCAAGTTGGATACCAGAAAAAGAACCAGATAGAAGTTTAAGAATTGAACGAATAAATCGTCTTTTTAAGCAGTTAGAAAAACTATGACCAAATATAGATATTTTAGTAATAGCCCAAAATTGAAAAGATTTTAAGCCTATTGAGACCAAAAATAAACAAATAATTAAATACTATTCTGCTCTTGGAATTGTCGGTGCTAGAAAAACTCTAAGAAAAGAATTCTTAAAATTTAGCTATGACTATATTATTATGTTTGATGATGATGCTATTATTAAATGTGATAATGACCATGTTCACTTAGATTATATGGCAGAAGTAGAAAAACACCCACAAGGTTTTTGCTTTATTCATGGCGGCTGTAACAAATATCACCCATATATTGGAGCACAGCTGAATTTATGTGCAATTTCTAGATATATTTACGAAAAAGAAGATATGGTACCAGTAGATCCACAAAAAAAAGAGGGCTATGAAGATAGTGTTTATGCTTGTCTTTTGCACTATAAATATGCTAAGTATGAATTCAACCCACCAGTAGGAATAAGACCAATACAATTTATGAATCCAAATGAAAAAGCACCATCTACTTGACATAGAGAGGCACAAATAGCTGGTGGTCTTGGAGCAATGGTTGCAAATACAAGTATAATACAAGCTTATATTGTTGAACATAAAAAATTCCCAGAAAATTATAAAGATATGATTAGGCTTCCTGGAGCAGACAAAAATAAAAATGCTGATGGAAGTAGAAAAGGAACTTATTTATACTTCTAAAAACTCTTGAATAAACAAGAGTTTTTTATTATTTTAATAATAAGGTAGTTTATTATTTGCTAAATTAATTGATTAACAAGGCACTGTTTAAAGGAGTTTTGCTATATATGACCGAAAAAGAAATTGTAGAAGAAATAAAGCTAGAACTCACAGGCGACCTCGATGAAATGGAGTTAGAAATTGATGATAATACAATTGCTAATGCAGTTAAAAAATCATTAAGAGAACTTCAAAGATACTGAGATGAGATGGCAATGGTAACAATTCCATATGCATCTTGCATAGACCTTACTGGAACACCACTTGAAGATGCAAGTTCAATTACTAAGGTCTATAGAGTTCAAGGACAGGGGGTTTCTAGTGACGCTAATGTAATGTCAGACCCTGTGATGATGCAACAATGAATGATCTTCAGTAATGCTGGAACAATGTATAATCTTCAAGACTATGTATTAAACTATGCAGCATGGTCAACACTCTCACAAGTAAGAAGTACATTATCTACTGACTGTGCATTTACTGAAGATAAACACAACCATAAATTATATATAAACAATACACTATCTGCTCCAGGTTATGTGACAGTACAATATATTCCAAAGTTACATGAAGCTGATGATATTAAAAGCGATTATTGGCAAGATGTATTAGTAAGAATGTCATTAGCACATACTAAAATTATGTTAGGTAGAATTAGAACAAGATTTAGTCAGTCTAATGCTATCTGGGGACTTGATGGTGAAAAGATGCTTGAAGAAGGCAGAACTGATTTAAATGAATTAAGAGAAGTATTAAGGTCAAATTCTAATTTGATCCTTCCAATTGATTAAGGAGACTAAAAAATATATGGAAAAAGAAATGGTACAGAAGTTTGATTTAGAAGCCGCATTTAAGGCACTAGATGAAATTGAAACCCCTAAAGCAAAAGGTCTTAGAGCAAATAGAGTTGACCTTAAGGAAAGATTTGCTGCTAAAACTTATGGTGATGCATTAGTAGAAGATTATTATAATATTAATGACCATGAAGCTTTAGAAGAAGCAAAAGAAGATAGAGAAGCTGAGGTTGCAAAAGCTAAGCTTGCTCGTATTGAAAAAATCGTTGACTTAGATGCACAAACAGAAGATGACTTATTACCTTCATATGTTGGAAAAGTAATTATTCAATGCCCACAATGTATGACTCTCTTCTATAAAAACCCAGAAGATATTGAAAAGTCTGAAGAAAACCCAGATGTTGTTAATATTAATGAAATTTGTCAACACTGTGGTAATGCTTCAGGTTATACATTAATTGGTAAAGTTGGTGAAGTAAGTCCTGATGAAGCTGCTAACTATGAAGCTGCTGAAGAACCTGCTACTGAAGAAGAAAATGAATTAAATCTTGACTTTGGTGAACCAACTGAAGAAGTTAGTCCAGAAGGAACTGGCGGCGGATTTGAAGATGAAGAAATTGTTGAAGAGAGCTCTGATGATTCTAGTGATGATGAATTAGGTCTTGATGATCTTGAGCTAGATATTGAAGCACCAGTTGAAGAAAGTATTCAACATGAACAACTTAATGAAGAAGTTGAAGACACAAAAGTTGAAGTTGAAACTGAAGAAATTTTAGATGCTGCTGCTAAAGCTGGAAAAGAAGTTGCTAAAGAAGCTGAAGCTGACTTAACAAAAGCTGAAGTTAAAGAAATTACTGATAAAGTTGTCACTAAAGAATTAGAGCTTCCTGTTGTTGAAGAAGGCTCTGATGATAGTTCAGATGATGAACTTACTGAAGCACTATCTAAATCTGAAATTGAAGCAAAACTTGATGCTTTTGCTGCAAGCCTTGGAGTTGATGAAGGCTATACTGGTAATCCAGCTGAAAGAACAACTCATTTAGAATATACAGATGATGATCCAACTGATGGCAAAGCTGTTCTCCCAAATAATATTGAAAAACAATTAACTGAAGAAGAAAAGAAAGATTGTGATTGTAAAGATGGAATCTGTGAATGTGGTGATAAAAATGCTGCAGAAACTCCATTAGCTGAGGGAAAATATGATGTTTCTGATGCTGAATTTAAATCAATGCTTCAAAATAAAACATTTCAAGAATTTGGTGAAGATTTAAAAGAAGAAAAGATTGAAGAAGCTAAAAAAGGTTTACCTTCTGATACTTTTGTTGATAAATTAGCAAATAACATTCTTGATACAGCTAATGAATTTGAAGAAGATATTAATATTACAAATAATGATTCTCCAGCTAGAGTTGATAATAGAACAATTGAGACACCAAAAGCTGATGAAAAACCTGTTGAAGAAGGAATTCTTAGTGCTGTAGATAGTGTTGTTGGTGGAGTAGCAAAAGGTGTTGAAAATCTTTTAGCTAGTGATGAAGCAGAAAAGAAAGATATTAAAGAATGTGCTAAAACTGAAGAAGGTTTAGGCTTATTCGGAATTGGCGATGTTAATGTTAACTTAGATGCTTCTGGCCAAAATAACGCTGTTGGTGTTGGTGGTGGTGAAGGTAAAACTGAATCCTGTGAAGGGCCTGAATGTAAGGAAGAAAAACATGTTTGTGAAAAATGTGGTAAAGAGCCTTGTGAATGTAAAGAAGAAGGATTACTTCCAGATTTAGGTAAGCTTCCAACTCCATCACTTCCTGGTTTAGGTGGACTTCCTGGACTTAGTGAAAAATGTGAAGACTTACATGAAGAATCATTAAATAAACATATTAGTGATTACCTTACAGAAGTCTATGCCAATGTTAAAAACTTTGAAGCAACTAATTGCTCATTCAAAGGAAACACATTAGTTGTTGAAGGAATAATTAACTTCAATAGTGGAAAATCAAGAACAACTAAATTTGAATTTACTGAATCAAAAGATAGTGAATTAGGAAGAGTTATTCTTGAAGGCTATAATAAAGAATTAGCAGAAGACTCCCACTTCACACTTAACTGCCTATTAGAAAATAGTGGTAAATGTTTAGTAACTGAAGGTTTTGGTTATAAATATACTATCAATAATACATTAGTTGAAGGTTTAAAATAATTAATTAAAGATATAAATGGCTAGCTGGCAAAATAAGTAGCTGGCTAGCCATATTTCTTAGAGAAAGGAGAAACTATATGTCAGATAAACCAATGGATTACGGTTTACTAATAAAACCTGGTATAAAGCTTCATCGTAAGTGATTTAAACAAATGGTTAAGCTTATTGGTATTAACTGCCTTTATAGAGCTCCTTTGCCAGGAAAAACACATGATAAACATGGTGATTTGTTAGCAAACTATGAATTACCAGAAGTGGTTGGTGTAATTTTCCAAGATCATCCAGATCAAAAAACACTAAAGAAAATGGGTTGGGTTGCTGAACTACAAGAAGGTTCATCAATTATTCATGTGCCCTATGATTTACATGGTTTACAAGAAGGTGCACTATTTCAATTACCTAGCGGTTTAGATAATGCTGAAGGACGTTGGTTCCGTGTTATTTCAATGTCAAATATAATGATTTATCCAGCATCTATTGCTTGTGAAATTGCTCCTGAATATTTTGATAATGAAACTGCTTCTACTACAAAAGATTTTACAGACACTAATTTTAATATTTTAGTGGATAATGAGGATGATGACTAATATGAAATTTATCTTACAAGAAAATACAAAATTTATATTAGAAGAACGTTTTATCTTAGCTGAAGAAGATAAGCCTTTAACATTAAATAGCTTACGTGATATGATTAAAGAACTTATTGATAAATCTTTTAATGGCGATCTATACTTAAATATTACTAATTATTTTAATGATAAGCCTAAAAGATCAAAATTAGCAAATCAAAATATAGAAAAAACAGAAGAAGCCTTATTTAGACAGTTTGAAGCAAATCAAAAAGATTGAACTATTCTACAAGCAAAAGCAAAAGATTTTTGTAAAGCACTTCATAAAGCTATTGATGTAATAAAACAGGGAGCTGGCCCAATTTTGAAAGAGCTACCAAATGTAAAAACATTAATATCAGATTTAGAAACTGTAGCTAATAGCACTATACCTGCAGATGAAAAAGCAAAAGAAGGTCTAATAACAAAGCTAAAAGATGCTTTTCTTAAATTAAAACCTGTTGTTGATGGAGCTGTTACAGAAAGCATGCAATTAACAGAACAAGAAAAACAAGCAATAGAAGATATACAAGAAAGCCAAGGTCAAATAGCAGAAATAGGTACTAAAATAAAAGACCTTGATGGTAGAACAGTAATAAAAGGTCCTATTATGGAAGCACTTGGTAATTTCTATAATATTTTAAATGCAAATCAATTATCACCACTTAAAATTGAATGAGATAATGAAGTGTATGCTGAAGTTGAAAAAGCAAAAAATGTTAATAAAGCCTGTAAGGAACTTGAAGAAGAAGTAAATTTTGATGCTTTTACAAAGAGTTCAGCAAAAGAAGGTAGAGATGATTGAGCTTTTAAACATGAACAAGCTATTCAATCAGGTGATCCAGAAATAATTGGTAATTTCTGGGATGATTACTATAGCACTGTATGAGGCAAAGATGAACCTAAAGTGCGTGACCTTGCACCATCATTTGAAATTGAATTAAGAGAGCTTGGCTTTACTGAAAGTACAAATAAATTTATTACTTTTGTTAAAAATAATTTAGATAGACTAGATTTAAGTCATACAAATTATCCAGCTATTCATAATGCTTATGTAGATGATGCAATTAAAGATACTGACTTAGAAAAACCAGATAACAACTTAATTAGCAATCCTACATTACTTCATATGGGTAATTATGTAATACTTGATTATCTAAAAGCACAAAGTATATTAAAGAAGAGTATCGGATCAGCTGTCGGTAATGGTCGTAAGTATAAAAATGAAGAAACTGCTTTAGCTGCTGTTTTTACAGACGGCATAGATGTTTCTAGAGGTGCTATCCCAAGTGAGCTTAATCTAAGTAAAATTAGAAAATTAAGACCTCTTTCTGGTATTAAAAATGTAAGTAAATTAATCACTGGTGAATCATTAAATATTACTGACTCATCTAATAAACCAGAAATTAAAGCTTCAGATATTTGAAAAGATGCTCAAAAAGGAAGAACACCTGATGAAGCTATTGCATTTGCAAAATTAGCTATAAGTTATATTGCTAATGAATACAATGGTAAAGATGGTCTTAATTTAGCTGGCTACAGAAAAAAATATGATTTACCAGAGCTTACTACAACCAATAAAACCATTCTTAAAAACTATTTTACTGACTATGCCAAAATTAAGTATCCAGAAAATCTTATTAAAGAAATTATTAAACTAGCAAAAATTAAAGAGGCTTAGTATGACATTTATAGTAAAATATGAAGATGAAAGTACAAAAGCTCTTACTGAATTAAATGTACTTACTTGAGCAAAAATTAAATTAGCAAAAGCTGAATTTGGTGCTACAGAAATTTTACTAGATAACTACTGTAAAGAAACATATAATCAAGACTTAAAAACACTTTGCTTACTCATAATATGAAATACTAAATTTAGCAGCGATAATAATGGAATACTTATTGGTAAAATTAAAGATAAAGAAATAGATAAAATTGCTAGATTTATTACTTATGGAAATGGAAAAATTCAAGGAAGTCCTATACTTAAAAAGGTATTTACTTGGTAGAAAGGAAAATATTTATGGCAATTAGATATTATGATGATGCTTTAATAGAAAAAATTAAAAGATGGCTTCCACAAAATACCCCACTTAGAATTTTAAAGCCAGATGAATCGAATAGATTTTATAAGCTCCATGCTGATGATGAAAAAGATAATAAATTTAAGTTGCCATTAATAGCACTTAGCAGGGGTAAAGATATTAACTTACTAAGTAATATTAAACAAAGTAGATCATTTGATGGCTTAAAATTACATTCAAATGAAGCTATTACTGTTCATATGAACGTAATTCCAGTATTACCAACATACCAATTAGATATTTTTACTAAAACATATGAAGAAGGTGACGAATATCTTAGAAACTTTTTATTTAAGCTTATTAATAATCCAAAAATTATAATTGGTATTCCATACAATGACTTAAATATTAAGCATATTGCTAATATTCGTGTACTTGATACCGTTTCTGATAGTAGTGATATTGCAGAACACTTATTTGCAGGACAATTTACTAGATGAACTATTCAATTAGAAATACAAGATGCCTTCTTATTTAGTATTCCATATAGAAATAACTGGACTATTAATGGTGCTGAATTAGAAACTACACCAGATTTAGCTATAATTGATAATGTTGAAGTAGTTGTTCCTACGGAAATTAATAAAGAAGACTAAAATTATCTGCTAAATTAATTGAAGTTTTAGAAGATAATTGAATTCTAAAAGTTAAAATAAAATTATAGCTTAGATGGCTTATTGTATAAGGAGAAATTATATATGCCAAAAATTACTATTAGAGAAAATGACTATACAATACCTGGCTTAGAAGGTGAAACTAATTTTAGTGTAGTTGTTCCTGGCTTTAGACGTTTTAAATATATAGAAGATTTAAAACAATCAGAGCTTCCAACTGATGACTTAATTAATTCACCGTTTGATTGTAATGGTATTTATGAAGTTAAAAATCCAAATGATTTTTTAAGTAAAGTTGGACCTGTTCCAGTAACTGACGTTGCTATTACTGTTACTGAAGCTGGTGAAACAAGCACTTATATCTTCAACAGTTATGGTAATCAAATTGCTTATGAATTACTTAACTTGGGATATACAGTATTATATATTGACTTAGGTATATTAGATCCAGAAGGCACAGAATTTGACAGTTCAAAATTTGTTAAACTTATTAAAGAAGATAGCCCAATATTAGAACCTCTAAAAGATAAAGTAAGTTATGATTTTAGATTTATTATTTCAGGTTTAAAGGTTGGCACAGCTGGCACACCAGCTGTTCTTGATGGAACTAGAAAAATCTATAATAGAGTAAGTCAAGAAATTACTAAATTAGCATCATTTAAAGAAGCTGATTTAAATACTGTTATTGCAACAACTGATGGTACTTATTCATTAGGTAAATCTATTAGAGGTGATTGTACTGCTCTTGTTGATATTGATGATTCTGTCTATAGTGATGGAAGTTTATCATCATTTGATATTATTAAGCAAATACAATTAAACGCTAATACTTTATGTAAAGGCTTAAATGAAGGTCATTCAAAAACAACTGTTGACCATGGTAAATATTTAGGTTTATTTGCACCAAGTATTATATTTGATTCACTTGCCTCTTCAACTGCTAGTATTACTAAAAAGGTTGGTAGCCAAGATGTAACTTATGACTACAGATACTCTGCTAACCCAGATTTAGTTGCTAAATCAGTTAATATGAAATTACCGGCTTATTTCTATTATTTGGTCTGCTTCTCACATTCAATTAGAGATTTAGACTATGCTGAATGGTACGCTGCAGCAGGTTTAACAAGGGGTAAAGGTGTTTTAAAACCAGTTGCTTCCACTATTAACCTTGGTGAAATTGCTATTAACTTACTTGAACCAAGATACCAATTAAAAATTCCTGGTGAGTATGATTCAGAACGAAATGAAGTTTATTTTAAAAATGCAGTAAATATTATTACAAAAGTTCGTAGCTCATATATTTTATGGGGTAATAGAACTGCATATGAACTTGGTAAACAAGATACAGATGATGGTGATTTAGTTGCAAGTCATTTCTTAAATATTAGACAACTTTGCACTACACTTAAAAAAGAAATTTATCAAGCTTGTAAGAAATTTACATTTGATCCAAATAGTGATGTTCTTTGGGTTAACTTCTGTAATGCAATTCGTCCAACACTTGAATCAATGAAAGCAAATCAAGGTATTGAAAACTACTCCATTGAAAAGATTCAAACAACACAAAAAGCAACTTTAAAAGCACGTGTTAGAATTGTTCCTATTGAAGCTGTTGAAGACTTTGATATTGAAGTTGCACTTGAAGACTCAATTACTGGTGAAACAACTGCAACTGTTCTTGAGTAATTAAGGAGATTATAAGATATGGCAAAAACAGAAACTATAAATTATGATGCTAGCTTAGCTGCAAAACATATTAGTAGCAATCTAGCTAACTATGAAGCTGCAAGATCTGGTTTCTTTACATTCATTGTTGATGACATTGATAATATTGTAAAATCAACCTATGCTGGACAAGCAGCAACTGCACCAGAAACAGAACGTATTCCGAATGCTCAAGAATATTTAAAGCTTAATGTTGTCAAAGCAAGTGTTCCACACTTTACTCTTGAAACACTACAATATAGACGTGGTAATGAAATTGTTAAATTTGCTGGTGTTCCTTCTTGGGATGCTGGAAGCATTACTGTTGATGATGTTGTTGGTCTTGATACAAAATCAATCTTAATGGCTTGACAAGCACTTGCCTATGATGTCCATTCACGTAAAGGTGGAAGAATGGCTAACTATAAGAAAACTTGTACTCTTG
>AUXO012487941.1_pt1 | contig 15293 bp, 15 predicted proteins | sample 768731 | NCBI WGS metagenome assembly AUXO01 (sample SAMN02715735, study PRJNA202380) | gut metagenome | biome: sheep rumen | host: Ovis aries | place: New Zealand: Palmerston North
GAATTGCCATCTCCGTAATCAAAAGTAAGTTCAGGCTTTAAAAGTTCCTTCAACACCTTTAAATTACCTATTTTTTTGATTTTTATTGGATGTGTGATCCATGTTTCCCCTGTTATATAAACTTGCGGGATTTGGTCAATTTCTGGTCTTATAAAATCAAAATCTTCTGCAGGAACATAAATGTTATAAATTTTATTTGCTTGAATTTCTGGATCTGCACTTAACGCTTGTTCTATACTAGGATAGAATGGAACACGTTCTTGATGAGTATCTGCAAAATCATATTCAGTAAAGAAATTATCCGGAATATGAGGTGTCAATATTTCACCGTCAATATCTTTTTCAGAAACCATATACAACTTAGGTATATCTTTAATTCGAACTATTTTTTGATCTAATACTTCGTTCGGATTTGTTCCTTCTTGAATTTCTTTAATTCTATAAATTTTGCACGAATCTAAAAATGCAGGTGGACAATATTTTGTTTTAATATCAGTTAAGCATTCATTTAATGTTGAGTATTCATGAAGCCCCGCATATTCTTTCCATGCATTCTCATACCAATAAAACGAACCATTGTTTTCTAGCACAATAAACATGTGAGAAGGTAATTCACCATTTCTATTATCGTATTCAATGTAATAGATTTTAGTCTTAATTCCATTTTCTTTAAAGAACCAGTATTCTAAATTAACTTGATCAACACAATTTCCTTTTTTGCGTTTTATAACGTCTTCAGGGGCTTGAACTCTTGTATTAGAATACCACTCGGTTTCATCTAATATTTCATTACCATTTTCGTCAAACATACCATACTCAATGGTTCTCATTACTTTATCAACAAAATTAAGGACAGTTCCGAAATATTTCGTTGATAAATCATCTTTAATTTTAAAATTCATTTTCGAAAGCCGTCCTTTCTTTTGAATTATAGTTTAACATAATATACTTTATTATCAGCACGTTCAATCAAACCTTCGTTTAAAACTCTTGAACACATAGTAGCAAATTTTCGTGCTTCCTTATAATCTTTAAATTCTAACCAATATTCTAAATCTGTTTGACCAGCAGAAACATATTTCACTTCGTTTAAATATGCTAAATCTTCTAGCACATTAGAAGGAGTAACTTTATAAGATTCTAACACTTTATAATTTAATAAGTCTTCATATTTTCCGGAATTAGTTTCAACAGTATTTCCTACTTTAACCTTATAAAGCGGTTCTACTTCGATAGGTGTTAAACACCAATATTCATCTGTTATATATGCTCCTGGTGCATCTTGAGTATTGCATTTATAAATCTGAGAATACATCAGATTTCTTTTTGGAACATATACAATGTATTCTTTACCTTTTTCAGCACAAATTGCTTGTAAGCATTGTTCAATACTTGGAGCAAAGCATACTCTTTTTATTGTGCCATTTTCTAAGCCTTTATTAATGTCCTCGCTTTTTGGAATTCTTGGACTTAAAGTCTTTATATGTGGGTTATCGGAAACATGATATAACTTTAAATTCATTAAGTCTTTTTTCTTTATTAGTTTTAATTCACTTTTCTTTGTAGCGTCTATAATTTTTACAAATTCATACATGTTGAAACCTCCACATTAATGCCAGAATTTTTTAGGGTTTATAATGCTATCGACAAATCTTTGACCACTTTGATCAAATCTAGGAGCTTTATTAAACGGTGAAACTCCTGGGATTAATGGGCCGTCTGTAACTACAAAGGCTGTTAATCTTGCTTTTGATTTGAATAATGCAAATAATGAAGTTCCGTAAGAACTTTGATTCCAGAAAAGAGATTCTTCCGCAGACAAAGCGGTATAACTTAAATCATAAGATTTTGTGAAACCACCAATAGAAGCAGAAGTCATAATACCTCTTGTAACACCACCACCATTAACGTCTGAAAGACTTAATTTTTTAGCGGTTGCTGGATCAATGTTATTTGGAACTTGGATTTGAATTAAATAATTATAATGTGCTATACATAAACTCATAGCATAATACCAATCTACGCCAAATACTGAGTAAAAAATTTTCCCATATGCTACTGGAAATAAATTATTAAACATAGTTGTTAGTTCAGTTTCATCGACGTATTTAAAGGCTGGAACCCAAAATAGAAAATCATTAAGTGTATAAGGATGATTTTCGGTTCCCTTAACATTAGGTGGGTTGTTCTTATCTACAATTGTGCCTAATAATGCCACATTAATCGCCTCCATTCCCATTATATATTCATTATATACCAATTTACTTTAAAAATATAAACAAAAAAGCCAATTTCTTGGCTTTTTTCTTATTTTAATAGAACATTACTCTACCACAAGTGAATTCAAATGTGAATCTGTCTGCTGTTTCTTTGAAATTATGGTCAGGAATCTTAGTAATATAACAATCAATACCACTAGCAACTGTTTCGTTTGTTGCTATATTTTTGATTTCAATTTCTAATCCGCCAATAGAATCTTGAACACTTTCATAAGCACTACATAAATATGTTAATGTTACGATTTGATCAGATACTTGAGTAATATCAACTGAGATAGTTCCTGTTCTATCTAGGTTCTTATTATGAACCCAAGAACCAGTTGCATCGCCTTCAGTAGTCCATAATTCTTTATTACGTTTTACTGTGATAGAACCAGTATAAGAACCGTCAATTCCATTTTCACCAGGTCCACCAATTACGATTGGTTTATCGTTTTCTACACCACTTTTTTCAACGAAAGAAGTTGCAGTAGTACCAGTGCCATAAGAAAGTGAATTAGGGAATGTGATTGCAATTTCATAATCTGCTAATGCATATCTGTTTACTCTACTATTTGCCATTTTCTTTTCCCCCTAGTCCTAGAATACTTCACCAATAACATTAATCTTTCTGATTTGATATTGATCGGCAACTAATACATAAATCATAGGTAATTTATGAGCCTTTAAATCAGCATCGCTTAATGTTGCAAATGGTAAAATTACATATTTATATCCTTTTGATAAAGGAGTATTCTTATTGATAATAGTATAACCGTTATATACTAATGCTTCATCAGTCCATGCTTTATCAGTAGTTAAGAATCCATTTCTAACATATCTTTCTAATTCTTTTGCAATTGTTGCACCAATTTGTGTTAAACCTGTTTGATTGTATTTGATCTTATTTACTAATAAGCCAACTAATCTTTCTGTTAATGTTTGGTTTAATAGAATTAGAACATATGTATTGATTAAACTATTACCCTTAATGTCATTTCCACCTAGGTTTCTAATGCCGTTTTCTAGGATACAGTCAATGTTAACATTTTGTTTTTCTAATGCTTTGTATAAAGCATCGTCTTCGTAATATTCACCATAAGTATCTGTCATCTTTTCAGAGTTTGTATATGTATATACAACTTCTTCTGTAGTAAAACAGTAATCTTGAATTGAATTATAGTAATCAACATTAGCTTTGCTTAAATAAGCAGCCATTGTCATTTCTACGCCCTTAACACCATACTTGACAGCAACACCAGCAGATTTAGTTTCTAAATCTAAATCTCTGTCTCCTTCTTCTAAACATGTTACAAAAATTTTCATGTTTATCATTGTCTCTTCTAAATTAGCCTCGGAATTTATTACTGCTGCAACTGAATTAACAACCTTATAATTTGCATCAGTAGCAACAACAATTTGTTCCATTTTTAAGCCTTGGACATCTGCAAGTAAATTTTCATAACTTACTGGCTCACGGTCAATAAGTGTTTCTTTAATATATAGGCCCATACTTAATGGTGTAGGAATATCTAAATTATATTGACAATAATAAATGCCTGTAACTGATGAGAATGTTGTATCTGTAGTAATAGTATTTAAATCAATAGAATATTTCTTATTTCTTTCGATTTGGTTATAAACAGTTATATTGTTAAAATCACCAATTTCTCTTAATGCTGAATCAGAATATTGTTCAGTTGTACCATTAAGAGGTGCAACATATGAATTTGCTTCTGAAATAGCAATATTGTATAATTTTGCACTAATAGTAACAGCACCTTCTGCTTCAACAACAGTATAACAATTGGTTGGCCATGTAGAAGGTTGAGTTGTCAATCTAGTATAGTTATTATTGACATCTTTTTCCCAGTAAGTGTCAGCAACAAATGACGTTCCTTGTTCAACGGCAGTTGCAGTTAATTGATACAATGTTGCTCCTGCTGTTGGGGTAGTAGTTGTTAAATTATAATGAGTAGCATCTGGTTTAGCATAGAAACCATTATTAACGTATGCACTTAATGGTTGGAATTGTGTTCCATTTAAGAAAAATGCGCCAGTATTACTTTCGCTCGCCTCAAAATAACCTTCACTAACAGGGGTAGATTTTAAGAAATAATTTTCATCTTTAATATCATATAAAACACCAGTTGAAGTAGCAGTTGCTTGAGTTGCTTTATATAAACCTAATGATTTAGGAGTTGCTTCTTTATTTTCTTCAATATAATATGTCTCTCCTGTAAAGAATGAATGATACTCATTATCAGAAGTTAAAATATATTTTACGAATGTTGTTGGTTCTGTTTGATGAGTAATAACTCTTAATTTAACACCGCCATTAGTAAAATATGTATAACCATAATAATATAATTTAGAGCCAGCATTATATTTTTCTGCAAATTCAGATAGTGAAGAATATGTAACGTCTGTGTCAGCATCACCACCTACGATTAATACCACTGTATCTCGTGTACTTGAAACTTGGCTAGATAAATGATATTGAATCGAAACATTTACAAAATTATTTAAATTAATTGCCATGTTTGTTTTCTCCTTTAAATAAATTTTTATCTAATATAATTATAATTCATGTTTTGCCAGAAATATAATTATATTAAATATGTAAGCTAGATTTCTTTTACGATTATAGAACTTGCTATTTCTTGACTTGCTTCTTCATCCGAATTAAACTTGCTTGGGAAATATTCGACAGGCATAGCCTTATCTACATCTGTTCTAATTTGTGCTTTAATCGCAACATCACATCTAGGCCAAAGAGTATTGTTTATAAATTCGTTTCTGGAAGTTGGTTTTGTAATGCCTCTATAGTAAATTCCTTTATCATACAATTCTCTCAAAACTCGTTCGTCTTTAAAAGTTGCTATGATAAATCTTACCATGTCATGGCAAGCAGAACCATAGATTTTTAATTCCATTTTCACTCTTGAAATAAAACAGTCTTTAAAATCATTTTCTTCCATTACTAAATAATCTTCTTCTTCGTCTTCAACAGTTTCAAAAACAATGAAGACGTCTGATAAATTATAAGAGTTAAGTTCGGTACTAGAAATAATTTTGGCTAAATCTGCTCCTCGCACACTTATGCCATTAACTACTCTATTCTCATTTAATTGACAATATTTTGTTAATATTTCTCTTAACGTTGCTCTTACTTCTTTAAAATTTGTTTCAGGAAGCATATAGTTCACCTTCCTTAAATTAAAATTTGTCCTTCAAGATATTTTACAGTTTCTTCTAAGTCCTTATAATTTGTAAGATTAACCATTTTTAATTTTGCACTTCTTACGCCCCATTCATCAAAATCTCTTACCGAGTACACATGGAGCCATCTGTTTTTGTAAAATAAGAAATCGCCAATCTTTATTCTAAATAGACTTTTACAGAAGAACTCGTATTCCATATCTTCGGTATTTCCGTCTTTAGAAAGACTTAAAGAAGTTCCTTGTGATTGCAAAGAGCCTTCTATCGTTCTTTTAACATATGAAGTTGTTAAGTCGCCATAACGATCTATAGTTTTATCGCCTTCGTAATACCAGTCAACACTCATATTGAATTCTAGTAATGCTTCATCGAAAAACGTAGGATCAATAACGTGATATTGTTTAGCCATTTGCAATCACACTCTTCTTCTTTTTTTATTCTTGTTCTGGTTTTGGAATGCCTTTTTCGATAGCCTCTAAAGCCTTCTTTTCAGCTTCTTTTGCTTCTTCTTCTGTGTCGAAAACACCAATTTCTTTACCATTTACGATAACTTGATACTTTGCTTCTTCTGTTTCTTCAACAGAATCCTCAACACATTCAGCAGTATCTTGATAACCGGCAGTCTTATAAGCCTCTTCCCACTCTTCTTCTTCCTTCTTTTCAAGGTCATCTTCAGCAGGAACTTCAGCTTCTTTTACACAACGCCAAGTTTCAATAGCGGCCATTTTTCTTTCAAGACCAGTGCCTTCTGTAAAATACTTATGTCCTTCTTCAGCATACCACTCTTTAACTGTCATGCCCTTATCAAATGCAATTTTTGCACTTTCTAATACATCAGTAGGTTCGCATGCTTCTTCAGCAGGAGCAGTAGTTTCCTCTGCAACTTCATCAGCAACAGCAGTTGGCTCTTTAGACTTGATTTGCTCTTTAAATTCTTTATAAACTTTTATAGCTTCATCTTTTACAGTCTTGAAGTCTTTTCCATCACTTTCAACTACTTCGATAATTGTGCCATCGTTAAATTTGAATTTAACATTGCCTAATGAATCTTTCATTTCTTGTTTTTCTCCTTTTTGATCAATTTCTTTTAAACCTTCAATTATATTTTTTACGAGTTTTGGATTTCCAGAAATCCAGTTTTCTAAAGTAATCTGTGGTTTAATATCATTATATTTCTTAATTATAGCATCAGATACCTTACTATAATTATACTCTATACCATCACAAGTTAAAATAGAATTTTCGTAATTGAATTTTAAAGATGTATTTGGAATATCAAACCATGGCTTCTTTGAATCAAATGCTTTTTTATGATCACGCATATATTTTACAGTTAAAGTATAGCCAGTATTATCATAATCACACATTTCTTCAACTTCCTCAGGAGTATAAGTATGTCCTGAATAAGCCTCTTGTAATTTTACAATTTTTTCTTCTAGTTTGGCATTTTTTTCTAAATATTCCTTGATTTCGCGTTCATTATCATTGTTTTCAGCAATAATATCAGCTTTGAAATCGTCATCTAATGTAGGATCCTTTAAATCTTCATTGTTTTCAACAATATAGCCTTTTAATGCTTCGATTTCTTCATTATTTGTCTCAATTTGTTTTCTAATTTTTGCAACTTCAACATCAGTTTTTTCTTTCATTGCTCTAAGTTCTTTTGTTTTATAATTGGTGAATTTTCCACCTTCTCCTTTTGAACCAGAATATAATTTTTCTGCTTCTGTAAACTTCTCTGCAACTCTAGTAAAAAAATTTTTGAAATTTTCTTTAGTTCCAATGAGAGTAAGAATGTCTCTTCCTTCTTCTTTTACGATTTCATCTTCTGGTGCTTTTAAACCACAATCATATGCTATTGCACGAATTGTACCAGTAGATACATATTTAGAAATTGAAGAGGTTTTTTCAGGATCATTAGTTCTATTATCTTTGTTAAAGATAGCTTTAGGATCCCAATCAAAATAGAAAATAAACACTTTATCTTCAGCAGTAACGAAATTAGTTTCTAAATAATTAAAATATTTTTCAAGCAAATCTATATTACCAATAATTAAATTATTTTTACCATATTTCATCATCTTCTTATCAGATAATTCTGGATAATAAGATTTTACTTCTTCTTCTGATAATGTGTTAGCAAAGCCTTGAAGTTCTTTTTCAAATAAATCGCCGTAAGCATCAATACCTAACTTTCTATTTTCTTTGATTTGACTTTCCAATGTTTCCTTATCAATAATTAATAGACGGATTAAGTTTTTACTATCTAAAAATTTAATTCTCATAGCGTTATCCTTTCTAAAAAAAACTAAGGGGCTTGCCGACTGAGATACAATCGACCTCAATCATATTCAGCCCCTTAAAGTTCTTTTTAAATTATACCCTTAAATTTTTATTATGCTGCTTGAGTATCGAAATCCCAATAAGTAACAACACCGAATTCAGCAGCGTTTGTATTATATGGCATTTGAACTTCTGATACTTGACCAACGAATGCAGATGTATAAGACATCTTATCAATGTTAGGTAAAGTTACATAATGTTGCATTGGATATGGAATGTCAATTCTTAAGAATGACTTATCATTCTTGTAAGCAACAATACGACCGCATTTATTGATACCTAAATCATTTAAAGCAGGTCTTGAAACAATACGTAATTTCTTATCAGTCTCAGATTCAGCATTTCCTAAGTTATGAGTAACAATGAATTCTCTTAATGTGCTTGTATATAAAGCAGAGAATCTTGAAGTTAAATCAGCACCAACGAAAGTAGGAACTAAGAAAGTATCAGGAATTAAAGTAATGTTCATGTTGCTGTTTTCTAAGTAAGCCTCGAATACACCATTGAAGAATGATACTACTGCATCATCTGTTAAGCCTTCGAAACCTCTACCAGTTGTACCTGTGTTAGAAATAGTTGTAACTTGAACCTTGTCATCACTATTGAATAAACCAGAACCATTTTGTAAACCAGTATAAGCAACCTTTTGAACGAATAAATCCCATTCTGCAACAATTGCATTTTGGTAAATTTCTTGAATAGACTTTTGAAGAGTTAACTTCTTCATCTTTTCTAATTCAACGAATCTTAAATCATAAGCGATTTCAAATGTATAAACATTAACACGCTTTTGAGTCATACCAGCATTGATTCTAGGAATGTAGTTAGCGTTGTTACCAACAACATTTCTGAACTCGGACATAATACCTGCCCAGTCAACTGTGTAGTACTCAACATAGTCAACGAATCCTCCACCAACTTCTGATGGAACATCCTTTGCCCATGTTACATAATATTTTGGTTCATATAAAGTCTTGTGTAATTTTGCTAATGTTGTAGTTAAGAAAGCAAAGTTAGCATCATGAACCTTAGCGTCTGAAATACCAGCCATTCTAGTTCCACGAACGCCCCATTGATCCTTTACTGAGAAAGTTCTGTTTCTTTGAGAAGCAGGGATGCTATCAATGAAGAAATTCTTTTCAACGTTTGCTGGAGTAAATCCTAAATTAGTCATCTTCTTTTATCTCCTTTTCCTTAATTACATTCTATAGTTAATTTCAGCGATAACTTCGCCGTCAATTAATTCGGCAACGCCCATGAAGTATGCTCCTGGAACTACATCGCCTTGATCATCAATTGAGAAAGCGCCGTCTGCTAAATATACTTGCTTGCCTTCTTTAATAGCATTAGAAGCAAGAATATCGGCATTTGCAGTTTCAATTGCTGCCTTCTTAGTAGCCTTTTCTTGTTCAGTTGTTTCAGGTAGTGCTAATGCTGCTACTAAAGCTGCTGAACTTACTGCTACTGCTACGAAACCTCTAACTAATAAGTTAAATGGTTCACCTGCTAAAGTTTCAACCTTAGCATTGCTATCACCAGGATAACGATTTGCTAACTTAACGTTAGTTGCTAATAAGATACCTGCTAAATCGGCAACATCACCAGCAGCAGGGAACTTTACATAATGTCCAGTTGTAGTACCATAAGCGATTAAATCACCAAAATGTAATGCATCTGGGCCTTCGTTGATTCCGCCTTGTACATTGTACTTATCGGAAACTGTAGGATAACCCTTCTTTAATTGGGCAATCTTATCTTTGATAATTAAGCTCATCTTTTTTATTCTCCTTTTATATTTTTATAATAATTTGTCCACATTTGGTTTTGTTCTTCAGCCTCGTCTAATTCGTCTGAGAACGCTGAGTCTCTTGCTTCAATTGAACCGAATGAACGTTTTGAATCATTTGTTAATTCACCTTCAGGCATTTCATCTTCAATAATGTCTTCTTCTTCATCTTCGTCTTCAACATCAACAACAGTTTCGTCTTCATTAAGGAAATCTTCTTCAGAATCGTCCTCAGAATCTTCGTCAGCTTCTACATCAAAATCTTCTTCTGACTCTTCTGCCATTTCATCTTCGTCATCTTCTGATAGATCTTCTTTTTCTTCATCCACTTCTTCAGCAGCGGCTTCATTCTTACTTAATAATGCAAGTAATGTAGGTGCTACCTTTGCTAGTGCTTTTAAAGCATCGATGTCTTCCTTTGATAAACCTTCTTCTTTTGCAGGTTCGTCTTTAGGCTCTTCGGCTTCTTCCTTTTCTTCTTCGACGTCTTTTTCTTCTACTTCTTCAACTTCTGGTTTATCGTCCTTGTCTTTTGCTTTATCTTCCTTTTCAGGCTTTTCAGCTTCGACCTCTTCAACTTCCTTCTCATCTACTTCTTCGATTTCATCCTCGTCTTTATCAGCGTCGGTTAAAGTCTTTAAATCGATGTCTTCATCGCCTAACTGTGGAGTTTTGATTTCATTAGCGTGAAAACAAACATCACCAGTTTTAACTTTGAATTTCATTCTTCGATTTTCCTTTCTTCCGTAGTGGGATATTTAGTTTAAAAAGGAATATTCCTTTTATAACTCAATTATAAACTGCATTTTTTATGGGATATAAGTTAATTTGCAAAAAAAATGCAACTTTTTATAAATTTTTTTAATTTTCTTAGGTCAAACACATAATGAGTGTCTTCTTCTTGTCCTAAAATGCCCGAAATGGTATTATCAGAACTTAAAATTTCATTTATAGCAAGCGGAATAATATAAGTGTTTATTCTAGTATTATATTTTTCTAATTCTCTTTTTATTTCATTGTCTTGCCAGTCATGGTTTAAAACTTGTTCTATAATAAATTTTATTTCATCTGGAAATTCATATTTTATTTTTTGGCCTATTCTTTCTAACACTCTTTTTGCTGGTAAGGTTATAGTGCCATATTCTGTAAAATACATAATGTCCGATAGTGACATTTCAACAGTGCTTGTTGTTCCATCTAAATTAAAAATAGTCGCGGTTTCCATAGTGTTAGAATCACTATCAAAAATTCCTATTTCAAATCTAAACTTATTTAATATATTTAATAAAGGATTTAATTCTTCCAACACCATAATCACCACCTAAAAAAATAAATCAGTCAATTTTGCAAAAACATCAGGAGGCACATTTTTTACGAAAATCAAAATTGACTGATTGTGGCCATTGGCAAGCCCACTTTAATTATAACCCTAGTTTTCTCTGAAATATAAAAGAAAAAGTAAGTTTTTTAACTTACTTTTTTAAACTATAAATAACTGCTTCAATTCTATTCATTAGATATTCTTGAATATCGCCAAAATTATCTTGAATGTATTGCTTTAATTCTTCTGTTAATTGAGAATTGATAATAGTCAATGCTTTTTCTTTTGCTTCTATTTGAGCCTTTTCGTCAAACTTTCCGTTCTTCTTTAAAGTGTCAACAAAAGTTTGGAATACTGAACTTACAGCGTTTACAACAATAGTTGTAATATCAGAAGCCATTTTTGCAAGTTTCTTATCCTTAATTTTTGAATTAAAGAAAGAAGTAATTACTGCAACAAGCCAACCAGCAATGCCTGTGATAATAATGCCCACAGCACTCCATAAGATTGCGTAAAATTGTTCCATGAATTTTGCCTCCTATTCTTTTATTTTTTTAAGACGCACGGTGTTTTAAATCTTGAATTTCTTTGCCATGAGTCTGTAAAACTAATTCATGTTTTTCTAATTTGATTTTGCCATCATTGATAGCATCATCATGTTTTTCTACTTTGCTTTCTAATACTGCACTTTTACTGTTTAATTCTTTTATATTGGTGTTTAATTCAACTAATGATCTGTTTAAATTAATCACAGGTTTTACAACGATAGCAACAGTAACTGAAAGAATTCCTCCTAAAACAGCAATGCAAGAAATTAAAATTCCCATAAATGTATTTGTATCCATTGACTAATTACCCTCGCTTTCTTCAAAAATAATCTCTATAATTTTATTATAAAACTTAAATTCATAAAAATATAATATTCTTTTACTTTTTTGCGTTTAATTTTAACTGTGCATTTTCCACTTTTTCTTTTAATTGTTTTAGTGTTTCAATATAACCTTTAGCCCTCAATTCTTTAAAAGCGATATTGCCTGCGCCAAATTCACCATATTTAAATAGTGCTTCTTGCCTTGCTTCATAAATTTTGGCAAGTAGATTATTTATTGCTTCTTCTTTTTCATTTAAAGGTTTAAATGATATATTTTCTTTTAATTGCTCAAACTCTTCAACAAAATTATCATATATAGCGTTTGCTTCTTCTGAATTTAATTCTGGTTTTTCAGATTTATGTGGTTTTTTTACCCAACCATATAGTAAAGAATATTTTGATTCACTATGTTCTGTTGAATCAAGTTCAACATAAATTTCAACAGGAATATCATAAATTGAAGGATCGTATTTTTGATTGAATAATGTCCTATAATTTGAAATTAATTGAAAATACATATTTTTATCTTTGTCTTCTATTAAAGGTAAAGAAATTAAAATGTGTAAATCAATATCACTATTCTCATTATAGTTATAACTAGTATTGCTTCCAACGAAAAGGATATCTTTAATTTCAAAACACATATCATTTTTGTTACACATGTTTTTAAACGCTTCTACAATATCTCTCATTTTTTCTTCAACTTCTGGTTTTAATACTAAGCCATCCCAGAGTTTTGAATTTAAAATGTCATGAGCCTTTGTATATTTGTATATGTCCAAGATTAAGACCTCCTTTCATATATAATAATTATAATCTACTTTTTTTAAAAAATATAAGAAAAAAGCAAGAAGTTCTTGCTTTAATTACCAAGATTGCCTTATGATTTGAATATTTGTTTTTGAATCATCTGTTGAGCTAATATATAATTCACTTCCTGAACCACCAACAAAGGCTAAGCACCTATCTACTGACTGCTTTGTTAATGTTAAATTAACAATACCATCATTGCTTCCTTTTTCACCTATTTTAGAAGTTTCTTCTACTATTATTAACCATGGACGCTTATAAAAATAGAAGGTATTATCATTTAACGATATATTTGTTTCTGTATTTGTTACCATAAACATTGAACAATTATAAATATTTATTTTCAATCTACAGTCTGTCAAATTTATCTGGCTTATATTAGAATTGTTTTTTATTTTTTGATAGATAAAGATTCCACAAGAATCTATCATATGATCTCTGCACTTTCGTTCGCTTTTACCTTTTATATGTCCCATGCCATCACCGGTAAAATCACAAGAAGTTAAATTTAAAATTCCACTATCTTCAACCCATGCAATCTGAGAACCATTTGACGTTCCTGTTGAATCTTCAATAATAGAAGTTCCTTTAGTATATATTAAAGGCGAAGCCTCACCATATGTCATCAACACTAAATTTGTTCCAAATATTGAACTGTTAGTATCAACGAAAATAGCAGGTGCATTTTTTCCCTGAGTGGTTATATTTACATTATTTGCTGTAATAGCAGCACCATTAACAGCACTTATTCCTATTGCATTATTCGAAACAGAAACTAAATTCGCATAATTTAATATCGCATTTGTATTTTCGCCTTCCAAAAAAATAATCGAATTAATTCCATCACCTGTAGCGTTTCCTGATTTTTGAATTTTAACGAACTCATTTTCTGTACCAGCAGCAATTAATGTTCCGCCATTGGTTATTAAAAACATAACGGAATTATCATTTCCTGCATTAAATGGATATATTCCACTAGTCAACTCTACATTTGCCCCATCAATTATATATTGAGCATTTATTTCAACAGGGGTTAAAACACCGTCAACTAACATTTCAACAGTAACACTACCACTTTGAATTTCATTTCCTTCTGTATCATAAATAACAACCGGTTCGTTAGAACCACCACTAGGAATTTCTTCAATTAATGGCCCAACATTATAATAACGGAACATTAACATATCGTGTGCCAAAGATAAAGGTGCACCGCAGATAGTATCTTCGCCACAAATAGTATTATCACTACAAACTATTGTTTCATAACTTATCATATCCCATGCACCTTTCTTTCTTTTATTTGCTTTCTAATTCTTTTAATTGCTTACGTAATTCTCTTTTGTATTTGTTTCTTTGGCAGATATAATCATCAGCACTTTCTGAATCAAGAGTTACTTCTTCACCCTCAATATCTTCAATATTTTTTTCTAAAACATTAGCAAGTTTTTTGTAGAAGTTTTCGCTATGACCCTTTCTATAATCCATCTTACTATCAGCAACGTGCATTTTACCAACATCAACACCTGCTGTAATAGTGCCATCTTCCATAAGGTTAGCACTAAATGTACAAGGCGCGCCATATGTGTCTTCAATAGTATCTAATGCTTTGACTAATTCATCACACTTAGGTCTTGCAGAAAAAGCGTCGAAAGTATTTTCAATTGTTTTTATTTGATAATGCTTTTTACCAGAAATGGTTTTTCCTTCTGCTTCAATTTTCCAGCCTTTTGCTTCAATCATTTCCTTTAAAGCAAGTAAACATTCTTCGCTTGGTGCAACTAATGCATCGTTAACTGACTTATCTGCTAATAATTCTTTTAGGGCTTGTCCTTTTTCCTTATCTAAGCAAATATAATAAACGTAATCAGCAACATAAGAATCATCATCTGAATCACCAACTTGTTCGCTCTTTGAACCAGTAATTAAATAATTGTGTTTATTACACCATTCTTCAATTAAATTTTCAGAGTATAAATGATCGTGTTTCCAATCGCCTTCAATTCTAAGTCTTAATTCAACAAATAAATCTTTTGCGATTTCAGCTTCAGATACATCAATGAATTCTGGATAAATTTGATTATCATTTAATGTTGTCTCAATACCATCTAAAATTTCATCTCTAATTTTCTTAACAGTTTCAAACGCTTCTTGCTTTAAATCGTCTTTAATGGCTTGTTTAACTTCTGAAACACTATCGCCAATAAAGTAATAACTTTTTCCTTCTGCTTGATAAGTTCCATCTAATGTTTTAGTGATTGTTCTTCCTAAATAATTAATACCATTTACTTCAAAACTATCTTTTAATTCTTTAGCAGGCTTTAACATTTTGCCAATCATTTTTTCAAACACGGTTTTATCAATTTGATTTTGTGTGCTATTTCCAATATTAACGTAATATTTATTACCGTCAAATTTTTCAATTTGCCATTTTTGGTTATCTTCATCAATATAAACTGAGCCAACTGCTAAATCAGCATCTTTAACAACAATATTCTTGTATAGATTACGTTCGCTATTTTCATTTTTATAAATAGACATAGAATCTACTGTGATTTCGCTATCGCATACACGTCTTGAATATTCCATTGCGCTCTTTAATGACGCAAATAATTTGCTATGAGTTTTATTTCCGTCAGAATAAGAAACCTCAAAATTATTATCTAAATCAACTGCGCTATCTAC
>AUXO013180980.1_pt1 | contig 15290 bp, 25 predicted proteins | sample 768731 | NCBI WGS metagenome assembly AUXO01 (sample SAMN02715735, study PRJNA202380) | gut metagenome | biome: sheep rumen | host: Ovis aries | place: New Zealand: Palmerston North
TCCAACAACTGCTGATGGTTTGGATCAGATGGGTCGTCTTGCAACCCTGCTTACGCAGGTCGCAATTGAGGCACAGCAGATTGCTATCCGCACACGTCGTGGAAATGCAAACTTCGCTGTAACTTCACCAAAGGTTACTGCTCTTCTTCAGCAGCTCAGCATGCAGAAGTACACATCATTCAAGAACGCAAATGGAATTCCATCAGTTCCTGACACTGGTGTTGGTGCTTTGACTAAGGTCGGTTTGATTAACGACGACAACATGTTGCTCGTCCGCGACAGCTATGCTGCAGGTGACTATATCCTTATGGGATATAAAGGTTCACATCCAGGTGACAGCGGAATTATCTACTGTCCATATATTCCTATCCAGCTTGCTAAGGTCCTTCAGCCTGGTAGCTTCACACCATCCGTTGGTGCTCGTACACGTTACGGTGTAATGAGCAACCCATGGGATGCACGTAACTACTACGCATTCATGAAGGTCGACCTTGCTTCTGGTTGGACAGATAAGTATACATTTAGCTCAACAGAGCGCGTATTTATCAATGAGCCATCTCCTCTCAAGCCAGAGGGATTGCCAGGACAGCCAGACACGGTGTTCCCACAGGCATAATCTAAGAAATTAGATTTACCTAATACTTAGGGTGCTCACTGGTGAGCACCCTTTGTTTTACATATAAACTAATTTATGCTATATCTGAGTTATCTAGAAGTAATCTAGATGACTCTTGTAGTAATCCTAGGCATATTTTTGTGATTGTAAATAATAACAAGTATATAGTGGATTAAATTATGGCTCAAGACAAAACACAGTTTTTGCATTTCAATGCATACTCTATAAAAGAGATGATAGTTAGAAAGCTTACAGAAGATACAAACTTTACTGACTAGCTATATGAAGGATCTAATCTTAATATTCTTATTGACTTAGTTGCATATATGTACCAATGTCTTATGTATAACTTAAACAACGCTGCATCTGAGTCAATGTTTGCAGATACTAGATTGTATGAGAACATAAATAGATTAGTAAAGTTCATTGGTTATAATCCAAAGTCATTGATACCATCATCTGGCTAGTTCTATATATTAAATGAAAACAACTAGCATGCAAACAAATATATTTAGAGATATACAGCTGTTGATTCTGGCCACATTGATCAATATGGAAACTAGATATATTTTTCTACAATGGAAGACATCCATATTGACAGTACTAATGAACAAGGAATGTTCAAGTTCATGATGTACAATGGAAGATGGCAATTGTATAATACTGTGTTTACTGCTGCAGGAACAGACTATGAGACATTTCAACTTGATTAGATAAAGTCAGATACTGAAAATGCTGATGGAAATTAGAATTATCTCGTAGCAAATAATGGAATACACGTCTATGTACAAACAACTGAATATCAAGCTGATGGTTCAACACAGCCTGTAGTTAAAAGATTCAATGTCATAGATGATGAAATGTTCATAAACACTAAATTCAATGAAGACATTACAAGTTATGCGAGAGTATATACAAGAAATGATGAAGTATGTAATGTCCGTTTGAATGAAAAGAAGTCATATGAGCTTAAGTTTGGAAATGGTATAGTTGGAAAGAAGTTGAGAAAAGGTGACAAGATTTTTATCATGTATTTCATGACTAATGGAATGGATGGAAAGATACTTCTTGATGATTATACTGAAAATAGACTGTTGCATAATTCAGGTCTTTTTGGTATGACAACAGACTTGTATAAATTGATGTTTGGAAATGAATATGCAATTGTATCTGAGACAAATGACACAAAAGTTCTTGCTAATTTGATAACAACTACAACTACTCCTATAGCAGAAGACAATGTTGAAGACATAAAATATGCAGCACCAGAGTGGTTTAAGATGGGACAAAGACTTATAACTAAAGATGATTATGAATTCTATATAAAGAATTTAAGAAAAGGTGAAGTGCAAGATGTTTTATGCTAGAATAATTATGAATATGCATCAACTTATTATCTTTGGCTTTATTAGTTAGGTTCAGAAAAGCATGGAAATGAAGGTGCAGAAACATATTATTTGAATCGTTATATTCTAACTAAGAACAAAACTGTATTTGCAGATCCAGTTGACGTAAATAATGTATATCTATGGATAAAAATGAAAGACAATTCATCTATATAGTCGCTTAAACAACATTATTTGAATGATATATAGAAGATAAAATGTATTACTGCTAATGTTATATTTTTAGATGCAATTGACATGAATTTTTCATTGACAGCAATGCCAGAAGATAAAGCAATGCAACTTATAAAAGATGGAACATATTTTGAAGATACATCATCATATCTTGAAGTAACAATGGATAATGATGTTATGTATGCGTCAGCCATTGTTGCAGAGTAGATTGATTTGATAATAAAGAAATATTTCAATTCTGAGACAATGACTCTTGGAAAGAAAGTAAGTTATAATGAAATTCTTGAGAATATCTTAGCTATAAATGGTGTAGAGCGTATAAGAACAATCTATATGGAAGATGAAAATGATGCAACAACAGCAAGAATAGTTGATGGTTTGTCATTTGCATCATGGAGCAATTCTGTAATAGATTCATGTGATGATCTTCTTATAAGTTCAAGCTCAAGAACATTAATGCCATTCCATTATCCAAAATTTGTAGATATAAATCTTAAAAACAGAATAAGAGTCATAAAGAAGTCTATAAATTATGGTTCAAAGATGCAATATTAAGGATGATTTCAATGTTAAGCAACAGTATAAGTAGTTTTAGCAGTATAATAAGCAATATAAAAAGGAATTCTAATCAATTCTCTTTTGTAGATGTATTAGCAAATGCTGTAACAAATAACCGTTTCTTAGAAGGAAAGAAACAGTTAGATGCAGGTTAGAATAATGAAAATACGTTTTTATGGAGATCACTTTCTGCAGTAGGCCAAGATATTGGTGAAGTTCTATATAGTAATGTTCTAAATTATATAGACAATGTAAGCAACATTGACTTATGCAAAATAACAGCATTAAGGTCAATGATGAAAGCATATGGTATTAAATATACAATATTTGACAATTTTAATACAGTTCCAAAGAAAATACAAGACATCATAGATGTGATGTCAATAAACAAAAGATATTTCAAACGTCCAGACGTAATAAACTATATGCTTATAAGAAGCATGTTCATATCAAAAGATGGAAAAGTTGTTGATGACATGCTTACTAAGAATGAAGCAATATAGTTATTATATAGAAATTTCAGAAATAAGTTCAATGTAATTGATACAGATGACAATGTTCATTATCCATTTCATGGAGAATATACATTGTCAATAGATAATTCTTATGATGACATAAACTGTTGCAGAAACAATGAATTAAGTTTGAATATTTTAAGAGAATATGCTGGTCCTAAAGTCAATTTAACATATAAAGATTTTAGTGATACAGGCCATATTCCATCAGGATATAATTTATCTTGTGTCCAAATTTCAGCAGATTTCCAAGCACAATATTCAATAAAGAAATTCAACTTTAATTTTGAGAATGACATAATTCCAGAAAAAGTTGTGGAATATACATATGGTTTATTTGAAAATAAGACAATAGACTATTATTGGAAAATTCCACACAGTACTGGAATATTAGATATATAGCATGAAAAATTCATAAGCTAGAATGATGATCTTATAGGAATATTGCATAATTTTGAAGAAACAGTAAATCCATATTCTTTTGATAGAGTAAGTTAGAAAGACTTATTTACTGATATGGATCCATAGATGCTTGTACGAAAATTAATGCCTTTTACAGATTATGCAGATGAATTAAGTGACAACAATAGTTATGCTGAGGAAATTGGATATAAGAAAGCCGCTATTCTTTCATCTATAGCTGATTATGGGCGTATATCAGCATTGTCAAACATAAACTCAACAGAATTCAATTTTTAGTTTGAGATAGAAGGAAAGAAGTCTATAGATGATGTAATAATAGATGAAACTAAGTATTATAACTTTTTAAGCAGTATATACTACTGCCATCTTTTAGAAGTATGCAAAATGAAATACATTCCAGAAGATGTAGAAGAATTAGTTACTTAGTTCAATGATGCATACATTGATGTATTTGGAAAGGAAATATACAAAGATCCTAAAGTAAGTGCAGAGTTCTTCCCATATAGTACATTAGTTGATTTATCACGTGCAACTAAGAATAAAGAGTTTAAACTTAAAAATGGAATAGAGTTGTCATTTGATGAAAAGAAGATAGTAGACAATATAGAAGTTGGTGCAGATTCAGAAGACAACTATGAAGGTGCTAAACTTGAATTGATATAGAATGAGATTCAAGAACGTCATTCATTGATGGAACTTGGAACAATATCTTCTGATGCATATGTTTAGACAAATGCAAAAGATCTTAATAATATTTTGAATTTGAGTCTAACTACTTCACGTATGCATTATTACAAAAAAGAGCTAGTTAAGCAATATGTAAAGTTCATAGAAAGCTTGAATTACATGAGTAATGTCAAGACGTTAAACAATAATTATGTTCTTGACAATGATTATGTTGAAATAGACTATAGTTCAGATAAATATAAGACTTTAATAAATGTAGATGAATCTACGAATGAACTTTCATTGAATGACTTCATGATAAAGTATGCTGCTAACTAGCTTGCTGATTTAACAATATATATTGCAAATATTCGTGAAAAACTTAAGATACAAGCTGTAAAATACTACATGAAAGGAACTTTCAATCTTCTTTCATATGCAATAAATGAATATCTTATAGAATTTGCAAATAGCAATATAGTAATGAGATGTGCTAGTTTGTCAGATGACTTTAGCAATCAAGTAATATAGGAGCAATTTGGATTAAGTGGAAATACTGACTATTAGACAGAACAAGCAATACGAAAAATTCTTGTTGATGTCAAAAAGAAATTGTCAGAACATATGTATGATGATATAAAGATAGTTGAGTATGATGATTCATCTGAATATTACAATATTAAGACAGATACAAGCGTAAAAGCTAAAAATGTTGAAAAAGTCAATTATCCATATTGGCAATCTAATGATATTCTTAGTGCAGAAACTTAGTCATTAGAGTTTGATGCAATATAGCATTTCTATATGAATTAGCTAAAATGCAATACAACTTTATCAAGTACACAGTTATATAGTTTTTTGAAAGCACTTTATGAAATTGGTGCTGATGAGACATATATAGACAAAACTACAGGTGAACTTGTACTTGATGCTGACAGTTATAGAGATGGTGACAATAAAAATGAAGAACTTCAATACTATACATATACAGGAACAGAAGAAGGATATCATCCATATTATAACATAAAGAATTAGACACATCCATCTTATCAAGTCCATCCATATCTATATGGATTTGTTGAAGTTGCAACTTAGATATTTTCTATTGAGAATGCATTTAAGAATGGACTTGTTGATGATATAATATAGCAAAAAGCATTAGATGCGCTTTTAACTAATGTTGGAAAGTATGGATAGATATAGAACATATGGAAAAATAACGCATTTGACTTCTCTGGCTATAAGACATCATATGAGCTTGGTGACCATGAAGGAAGAGTTAATTCAGATGTTCTAGTTGAATGTGCAGACTATGATGGAATGTTCTATCCTCCAGCAATACAAGATTTGATAGATGCAGTAAAGAAAGCAAATGGTTCATATACTAATAATGCATTTATAAACAGCGTAGCTAATAGATCAGGAAGCTACTATGACAGATATTATAAGCATTTATCAATGACGGATGATGAGCTTAATGCTACAGTAAATCGGTTAATTGAATATACATCTTATATTTTAGATATAGTTGAAGAGAAAGTAGAGTCAACATATATATTTGACATATATAAGTATGCTACTGATAAATATGGAAATGCATATGGATTATATAAGCAATATACTAATAGGACATTTCGTCTTTCAATTGAATCAGGTAAAAAAGACATAATAACAAATTGGCCATAGTCTTATTCTGAAAAAGAAAATACATTGGGACAACTTTGGATAAGGCTTAAAGATCATCCTATTGCATTTCCAGCGTTTTTTGGAAAAAATCCAATATTTTCAAAGAAGAAAAATGAGAAAGATGAAGAGCAAGTACATATAGTTTGGCAACTTGCTGAAAACAATAATCCAGTAACTGATAGTACTGGAATGAAGTATTTTTATGATATGGAGTTTGATACTTCAAAACAGATATTGTTTTTGAACAGTAATCCTATAAATTATGTATTGAATTCATGTATATCATCAACACTTTCTGCAGAAATAGCTGATAATATGCATAATAACTATGATGTATTAAATACTTTAGAGAATTCAAAAATAATAATATGCAATATTCTTCAAGACGTAGAAGTAAAAACAGGAACAAAATCATTATATGTTACGCATGATGAAGTTTAGAATATTGATACGATATTTGACATATATGATAAATTTGTAATGAAAGCTACAGATTCTAGTTCTAATGCTGCTGGAATATCAGCTTGTGCAGATATATCTGGCCATTTGATGATAGATGCATTTGTTGGATATTGTAAAGACTCTAGTTCAACTACTGCAGCATATATCGTAAAACATTATTGGCTAGATGAAAATGGCATAATAAAAAGAAATATGTTTCCATTAATGCAAAATGCATTTGTAGCTAAGATGTCAAAGTACACTAAAAATTCTAAGATAGGAACATATACATTTTAGTCATAGCCTTTAAATCTTAATACATTTGCAGATGGAAAATACAACTTATATGAGCTAGCCACTGGAAAAGTGAGATTCAACTATAATGATAATGATCTTGTATTTGGATTTTTGTCTAAATTAAAGTCAACAAATACAACTATTTCAGCTACAAGTTTTGTTGGAAAAACAGTTGGAAAGTCAAGAATGTCATATCCAATCGATGCACAAGGATATTCAATTGAGCTAAGTGAAATTGCTGATGTTAATTCATTTGATGCATTTGACAAATTTGTCACTATATTAGATGCTAAGATAATACAAGATGAAATAGTGTTTTCTGATATAAATATGTTCAACTTGAATTCAGATGCGTCATATATTCCTCAATATCCTGGTGAAAATGGAAAGAATTTGTTATATAAGACAAATAGATATGGAAATTCTAAAGACTATATAAGTCTTGAACTTCTTGGAAAATCAAAGAAGCTGAGTGAAATAGTAGATTTGATTGATCCAAATGCATCAGTTGAATATGATGTTGATACGCTTAAAGCGCTTAAAGACAGTATTCCAGGAAGAATATATGAGAATAGTGAAAGTGAATCATTTGATTCAGATGAATTACTTACAGTATATGATAATCCTAATATCATAAATGGTGATGGAAAATATGACAAACTATCATCAATTGAATGGAACATTCCATTAGAGAAGTTTACAATAAGCCAACTTCCAGGAGTTGAAATGCTTATATTTAATGGAGCAAATAGTGGAAAAAATGCATATTTTCAAGGAAGTATTGCAGATTTGTCAAATGCAATGGTTTCAGGAGTAGTTGTTTCAGCCCAAAACTACATAAGCAGTGATGTAGTAAGTGAAGTTCGTTTGTCTACAAATATTGCTGAAATAACAGTTGCAGGAACATTCAATTGTTTTGACAATCCTGTAAATAAGTCTGACACTAATCATATAAATAATATAAGTTCAATGTAGTTTGAGTTTGTACAAAGTCCCGCAGATATTTCAGCGTTAACACCACGTGAAACAAAGTCAAAATCAAACATAAGAATAAAGCTTGCTAAAGTTGATCCAAATAAGAAGACCTATATTGCGGAATCTACTATACGTGTAGTGTTGTACAATAAGTTCAATCTTCGTCAATATGAGTTCTACCATTATTTTGATGAACGTGGAATAGTCAAATATGACAGAAATGAACCAAACTATGAATCAGCTTATATTGACATAGATGATTTAGATGATGGTCTTTATTTGATTGATGTAGACAAGACATTTACTGAAGATGAACTATGTGCAATGACAACGCATGAATACAATAAGTATGACTATACTACAAGTTCAACTGTTCCTGTTTCATCACGTCGCATTTATCTTAAAGACATAGCATTGAGTTCATACAACTATTTGTCAGATGTAGCAGTTCTTAAAGATAGATAGAATCTTTCATTCAAATACAGCGAAGAAGACGTGTTTTAGCGTCAACATACGTCATTCTATTATCCAGGATATAATATGATATATCCATCTATGAACATGTCAATGTTCAGTTTGTCAGCAAGTCAAGCAATTGATACATCAAATATGTTCAATTAGCAGAATATGTTCATTGTATAGCTTGAGAACTCAAGGACATTTGCTAACAAAGTTGGAAATGTAGATATTCCGCTTGAATATAACGAAGGAAATTGCTTAAGAGTATATGAAGACTATGACAGAGATATAACTAGTATTGATGATCCAGCAATATTGTCAAGTGTGCATTTTATTACAACTGAAGCACAAAGCAAATTTGATGAAGTAGAAATAGATGGAAAATTATTCTTGTCAGCATATGAAACTATTACAGTAAGCGCAATGCCTATTTCTGATACATCAACATTGATATCAGTAGTAAATGCAAGTGATATCCCTGAAAACAAATTAAGTGATCTTATAACATATACTAAGTCACTTGAAGGTCTAAATACAGACAGCTCTATATTGAACTTGATGAAGCATGGCTTCTACAACATAAATACTGAAAGCCTTACTTCTGATATTGACTTTGATAAGATTTCATTTAATTGTGCATATAGCAATACTGATTTCAAAGATTTCATGGACATATATGTAAACTATGAAGTCACTAAGCTTGGAACAATAAAGTTGTTCTTCAACTACTATAACTTCATGAATTCACCATTTATAACATATGAGAATGGTAAACAGAGAATTCGTGCAATAGATGGAACATATCTTGCACTTGATAGAGGTGAATCAGGATTGCTTGACATAGATGTTCAATTCAAAGCATATTTTGGAAATTGTCTTTATGGAATAAAGACAGGAACACTTGTGACTTATAAGTTGTTTAATGTCTCAGATGACAAACCAAAGTTTGTAATATACAAGATGTCAGAAATAAGTAAAGGCTCATTATCAGAACTTGGTAATATTGATGCTGATGCTTCATTCTATATAACAAACACATATATTGATCTTGATGACAATGACTTAGTAGATGAAAATGGAAAGATAAATGTCAAGATAAAGCTATTGCTGCAGACGTCAATGATAATAGAAGCTGGAGCAGAATTCACTATAATGTATTCTCTTAAAGAACTTACATTTGGTTCTGGTATAGAATGTCCTGGATTTGTTTGTGTTGTAAATGAGAATAAAAATGATGCAGGAACATTTGGCACAATAACATTGACAGCAACAAAGAACATAAGCAATGTCAAATCAATAATAATTTCAGGAAAGACAGTTGAAACAAAAGGAAACATAGTTCTCAACAACATAACTACATATGATCTTACTGTAACTAAAGCTGAAGCTAAGACAATAGAGAAAGAAGATGTTGAATTTGTAACGTCAAATGGAAGTGTGTTGTTTGGATATAAGATTCTTCTTCGTCGTGAAACTACAAATGATGAAGATTTAGTTTCAATTGAACATAAAGAACGTACTTTACCAAGTTTCATAATAACAAGACAAGTATAACACTCTAACAAAGGAAAATAACAATGGCAAATTCACAAAGAATATCAGATCTAGATCAATATCCATCAGTTGCTGAATTAAGAGGCGAAGATATGATAATTGTTTCTTCTACAGCCACATCAAATGGAGGAACTTCAACATAGCTTGTGTCATATAGAATGTCATTTGAATAGCTATATAAATTAATAAAAGATAAAATAGTAGCAGAATTAGGAAATGAATGGAAAAATCCAGGAATAATACGTTCACTTGCTGCAGCTTTAACTACATCTGATGGCGCCAATATGTGTCTAGGTGCAGAAGTTGCAAAAGATCTTAATACTGCTATAACTAAAATACGAAACGAAGATGTATTTAAGGCTAAATGGTCATAATTAAAACATAAATGCTATGCTAGACTAATGTCTAGCATAGTATATTTTAGTTAGTATTTTTTGGTGTTGTAAATAATACTTATAAAGGTTTTGTAAGTATTATGGCGAACATCATTGTTAGAGATATAAACTATGTTACGACGGGCAAGAATCAGAAGTTTGTAAGTCTAGATATTGGTTATTCGCCTGACGCATTTAACTTGACATTTCTTTCACCTGAAGAAAACGTGTTTGATTTAGATAGTCTTACACTGATGGGTGAAGGAAATGATGTAATTTTAATTCCAGCTGAATATAATGAAGATTACTTAGTTAAGTATCTGCCATATGCTTATATGCCAAATATGGTATATGCATGTTCTATAGAAAAAGATTTAGATTATTACAAAGATGATACACCTGACAAAGGAATAAACAACAATCTTCATTCTATTTTCTAGACAGATGGAAATAATATAATACATAACTTGTATGATATTCAAGATCTTGCTGTAAAGACTAATGTCAATGTTGTTAAAGACAACTTTGCTGAACTATATGGTCCATCATTAGATAAACAACCATTAGGAATAGTGCAGCATGGAAATTATACATATTGCATGTCAGATATTTGCAATAAGACTGTAAACTATGAAATGACAACGTTAGAGTCAAAAAGAACTACGTTGCCAATGAATATAAAAGATTTCAGTTATAAAGCTAATATATCAGCAGATGATATATTCACATATACATACAATCCTATAAGCATGTCATCTGAGAATATGCAAGATAATTATATTCCAGCTACTAATTTCTAGAATATGAGTTGCAACTATGTATTTGAACTTTAGAACAATGATAAATACAATAAGTATGAAGACGGTGATATCTATGGCGATGTATTTGCTAGCAAATATGCATATGATGCTACATATTCAATGAATTAGGTAAAAGACAAAAATGAATTTGATTCTGAAGCAATTAGAAGAGAAATAACAGCTGAAGTAAATGGACTTCCTAAGAATGCGTTGATAAATTGCAGACAATATGTTGGAATTGGAAAATGTGGAGACACATTATTCTTGAAGTACTATGACAATATATGGTACAATTAGATGCAAAAAGACTTAAGCGCTATAAATCTTAGTAGTATAAAACCTATAGAAGATGACAAATATTAGAACTATAGTTTCAATAAATACTAGAAGATAGAAACAGTTCAAAGCATAAATAGATTCTAGTCACCTGCTGCGCATAGATCGAACTTGTTCTCAATTAAAGTTAATGGAACAGACTTAAATTCACGTGTATTGACTGATTTGAACTCAAACAATTCAGAAGCAAACAAGCAACTTGAGAAATTTAGGAATTAGATGATGACGGATATACAAAGCAATATAAAGACTTTTGTCAAGAAGATATGTCCAGCTCATACTCAACTACTTAACATAGAGATAACGTAACATGAATTTGAGATTTCCAGATATTTCATCAAACATCATACCAAATGATGCATCATTGACATATACAAACATAAACAGAATTTTGTAGAATTTTGTATGCAATGATGTATAGCTTGCAAATCCAGATGGATATGCACCAAAAATTTGGGAATGCAAATGGTATAATGATGACACAATACCTGGATATCCAACTGGATATGCTGTATGGTATAATACTCAAGATCCTCAGCAATTCATAAGTTTTTATGCAAGCAGAATATATGAATATGCTAAGAACAACACATATTTGAAGAATAAGATAGAGCCATATTCTCTTGACTAGTACCAATTGTACTATAACATATTAACTGGTTATCATGCTGAAAACACTACATTGACTCTTTAGCCATTGTTTGATATTGGAAAAATTGAAGATGCTGCATAGATACGTATTTCACTTTGTGACAACAACAAAGCACCACCAAGTGACAATAAGTATTGGAAAGACTTCATAATGCGTGACAACTATGCCGGAGTAAGTGCAATAGTAAGTTCAATGTTGTCAACACTTATGGCAAGCCATATGTCACAATACCATTTAAACAGTAATAGATTTGAAGGTGATTTTGCTAATTATCTTCGTAGTGATATGTCAAACATAGAAAATACGCAAAAATATAGTTCACACACTTCAAATATAAGTTCATTTGGGTTTGACTATGTCAAGAAGTTTGTAAAAGTTCCAATAGAGGAGAAGTACATATATAGTGTAGTTGAGTCAGAGTATGTATTGACATGTTGGAAGCTTAAAGAATATGATTAGATTACAAATAATGGAAAGATAACATCTTCTGCAAAATAGACTTATATATCCAAAATGAATTCTTGCGCTAATTATGTAAGTGCAACAATAGAAAGCATTATAGATACGCTTGAAACAGACGCGTTAGTCAATATAAAATATACAGGAATAAATAGCAATATAATTCCATATACTACAACTGACTATTCATTGATAAGTGCAAGACTTAATCAGTACAATTGTGAATTTTCAATAGTGCCATTGTCATCTAGTACTTCAGTTGACATAGCAACAAATATAAATAATTATGTTGAAGTAAAAGAAAATGGTGTTCAATATTATCCAATAGTAAGCTATAAGTACAATAAGTGGTTTAGATTATGGAATAGTGGAAAGCTTGAATATGGTGGAATTGTTCCAGTTAGTGATGCTGGTCAAATAAATGTTGAGTTTGGTTGGAAATATACTGAAAATGGAGAAAATAAAACTGCACCAATATATGACTATCCAACAACATCAAGATCATTTTATAGTGTATATACTAAATTTAGTGAAGACAAAAGCGCACAGTATGATGATGAGCTTAATCTTAAACGAGACAATAGATATATTGTTTAGCTTTCACCTGTTCAATGTGCATTGAATTCGCATCTATCGGGTGATTAGTATGGTTATACATTAAATGAACAATTTGGAGATTATGCAGTAAATGAAGTAAATTCATTTAAGAACAATGGTTTTAGCATATATGTCGATAACTAGAATATAGCTAAGTATTATCAGTATTATGTAACAGGATTCAAGACGGACAATTGATTATGGAATATGTATTAGACAATACGTCAGAAATAAGAAATTCTGCAAATGAACTTCTTAATAGACATACAATAAATAGACATTTCACTCGTCTCCTTGCAAATGACATAAAGTTGAATTAGCTTTATGAAGATGTATAGTCAATTGGAAGCAATATACGTCAATTTGTAGAAGGAACTACATATAACAAAAATGATCTTGTTTGGATAGTGCTTGATACATTAGGTCATCCAAATTAGAAGTCATTATATCTTTTGTAGTCACTTGTAGATAAGAATACTACAACACCATATCTTGTAAGAACAGATGTAAATCAATATTCATTTGAGCCAAGTGGTTGGAGAGACAAAAATGAATATACAACAATATATGAATCTACATTGTCTGCATAGATAATGCAAGAATTCGTATAGTACATTGACACTTACCATTAGTTTGAGATAGACTACCATAAGTATGGAGTATTAGATGGAACTGTAGAGTAGTTTGAGACAAAGATTCTTAGAAAAGACTTAAGTAACATTGATCCAAATAGGAAAAATGTATTTTTTCCTAATAAGACTATAAAGCTAGAGCCAGATAATGTCATATTGAATGGTTGTGCAAGACAATGGGACAACGGCCTTCTTGAATATGAGATACTTTTTAGACTTAGCTATAGTGGAATAGAAGTAATTGACGGTGTTGAATATGAAGTATTATCATGCAATTCTTTAGATTTGTCAGAAACTGCACTTAAAGAAAATGGTATAGATGTATCAATAGACAACAAGAAATATTTCAATGATGCTGACGCATACAAGATATTTGCATAGCAATGTGATTCTGAAATAAAGATAGGAACTACTATTCAAAAAAATAGAAATGACTTTGCTAATGCTTATTCAGGTACTATAAAGTTTCCTATAGAGTTTGCTGATACTAACTATATGATATTCAATTCAGATGTAAGATGCCAAGAAAGAAACATACAACATTAGACTATAGACCATGGTGCTAATGCGTTAGTGTTTACAAATAAAACAACAACATCAATGACTGCTGTATATGTGCTTGTTCCTATAATACCATCAAATGGTGGAAGAAAGTCAGGATTAATATCAAACAGTTTTCACTGTCAAGTTATTGGAAAATGGAAGTGATAGAATATGAACAACATTTTTAAGAAGAACATTATAAAAAATGCAGAAACTTAGAATACTTTGCCACATAGCACTGAGTTTGATGTAGCATTGAAGACAAATTAGATTTTACATGCTGCACTAAACTATTCATTGTAGAAGTTGCTTGACAATGATATGTTCATTGAAAGAAAACTTATATGTGAGTCTAATTATACCATTGGTCCAATAAAGAAAATAGATGGAGAAGTTGCATAGTACGTAGATAATGCAAAGATGTTTGATGGAATAGATGGAAATGAAAATGCATTATCATTAGTGTAGAAGATTCCATATGATTTGTCTGCAACAATATAGAAGACGCTTGATGTTTCAGTATCATTCTTTTATGATGATGTTGACTATTTTGCATCAACATCATATGCGCTATATCGTGCAAATAATTTAATGGATCAATGGCAGAAAGTTACTGATATAAGTGGTTTGCCAACTGATTGCATAGTCAAGCATATGTCACCATTAAGTGACGATATAATATTGACTACAGATGATAAAGTATATAAACTTGTTAGAATAAATGACAGTTTAGAAACTAATACTGTAGTATTAAGCGCTAAACCAATACTAGATAAGAATATTGAACCAAAATTAAGCAGCGAAAAAAACAATGTAGTTGCTATAAGTGGAGACAACATGTTTGTTGGAAATACTAATAGCTTGTATTGTTTGACAAAGACTGCATCTGGAAATTATTCTGCTCCAGTTAAAGAGAATATAAATAATGGCAGTATAAAATTTATTGAGTTTCTAAGTAATGATACATCAAATAATGAAGTCTTGGCAGCTGGAGAAATGGGATTATTTGCTGCAAAGAAAAAATTTGCATTTTATGATGTTGATAATATTGCAGATGACGATGGAAATATAATAGACTTTGGAAATCCTAAATATGCAATATAGTTTGGAAATAATCTTTTTATATC
>AUXO017881972.1_pt1 | contig 15290 bp, 16 predicted proteins | sample 768731 | NCBI WGS metagenome assembly AUXO01 (sample SAMN02715735, study PRJNA202380) | gut metagenome | biome: sheep rumen | host: Ovis aries | place: New Zealand: Palmerston North
TATCCCTCCTTTCTTTCTCAAGATTGGAGGACGACACTCACATCAAATGTTCCTAAATTAATTATAACAAACAAATGTTCTTAATACAGTATTTACTTTAATAATTGTTAAAATATGCTATATTATTTACATGGAACGGATATTTATTAGTTTGTTTTTTATAGATATAAGTGTTCAAAATAGGCTCTTGTATCGTACCATATAAAAATATGTTCGAAGATTTCGAACTTTTGATAGATATCAATCAGAAATGATTATTTTTTTATAAGAAGTTATTGTGATCATTGGTGTTTCTGATATGAATAGTAAATATTTAATTGAATAAAAAAAACGACTTTTGAAGTCGCTTTTTAAATACTATTTGTTATTTTTAAATCCTTTGAAATAATAATTACGTCCATTAGTACTTTCGAATGTATAAACAATTGTACTTAATTTGTTTTTATTATTCTTGATATATTCTTTCATTTTTGCTTCATTACCAGCTGGTGATTTTTCATATACAAAATTATCTAAAGGAATGCTAACATTATAATCTTTGTAAATTTTACTCGTTGGTCCATCTAAGATGGCATATGCAGTAGTAATTTCTAATTTACTTTTAGTAGCTTTATAATCTATAATTTCATTATAGTCAGTTCTAGTAGCCGTTCCTCCACAACCGCTTTCAGAATAGTAGTTACCATCACTTTTATTTAAATGGTAATCATTGCATCCTAGATTGAATGTAGTTTCTTGATATGTATTTGGACCATATACTTCTTCAACAGTACTTTTTACATCATTTTCTGATATCATAAATTTATAATCTGGAGTATCTGTTATTTTACTAGCTAAAATTCTTCCAATATAATTTATCTTATCAGAAGCAGAAAGATTTGCCGCAACAACTTCATTTGTATCATATATTAATTTAGATGGTCCATAGCTAAATGGTGATATATAATTAACATATTTTTCTAATTCACTTTCAGAAAATGTTACACTTTCTTCTTTAGGTTCTTCCTGCTTTTCTTCTTTTTTCTTTTCTGTAGTGTTAGGTGATGAAGTTTCTTTTGCTTTTTTATTAAATATTATACCTTTGTCGTAGCAAATATAACAACTAAGTCCTAAGATAATTATAACTAATAATATAATTAATATTGTTATACCATTTCCTTTCTTTTTAGTTTCAATTCCGTTTGAATAATCCATTATATTCTCCTACCTTTCACATTCATTCTAACATATTTTAATAAAAAAACACTATATAAAAAGAGAAAAAAGTTAAAAAAGTGTAAAGGCAAGTGTATAGTATACTTTTCATCATATAAATTTTAATTATTTATCAAAACACCAATTACTAATTGATAATTATTCTTTTCTTTTTTATTAGTACTACAAGTTTGTAGTATTATTATTTTTGAATCATTTGATATATTGGTATCTGTATCATATTTTGATTTATTTTTTAATTTATTTAAGTGTTGCTTCCAACTAAGACCATTAAAGTTTTTAAGATTAACATAATCGAAGTCATTGTTTTCAATATAACTAGAAAATATTTTATAAGTATAGATATTATCATTAGTATATAAATATATCTTATTATGTTTTTTATAAAAATTTTCATTTTGATAATTATTTAGGGCTAAGAAAGGTAGATCTTTTTCTTCACCACTATGTCCATATACTATTAATTTATTATCCCTTATATTAACTCGGTAATCTAAGAATATTGCTCCTTTTTTATTTTCTTTTTTATAATTATCATGATTAAGATAATAATAATTATTATTTGTTTGAAGAAGTATTGTAGATAATACATTAGGTATTTCTAAGTATCCAACAATATCGTCGTTATTATACTTTCTTTTTAGAGTTTCTATATTGATGTTAGTAGTGTTAGGTTTATTACTTGTAATTTGATTATTTATAATTATAAAATGATTAGTGTTAATTTTATAATTATACTTATAAATAGTAAAACTAATAATAGATAGAATTATTATAGATTTAATAATTTTTTTTATCATATTTATCACCAATTCTTTGATAACTTATATTTATTATAATATGATATGAATAATTAAAATTATGTCAAAAAATATAAGGGATAATTATTAATTAACGACAAAATTTTGGTTATTTGTGCTATAATGTTATAAGATAGAGAGTGATAAATATGGATAATAATAAAAAAGTTATGACAAAAAAAGATATTGTTCAAATGTTACTTAGGGATAATAAGTTAGAATCTGCTGATGAAGAAGAATTATTAGATTTATTAGTTGATAAACCAATCGCAATAGATATAGATAAACAAGAAGATGCAACTATGACTTTTGGTGATAGGCTTGCTGATAAGTTATCCGCTATTGCAGGAAGTTGGGGTTTTATATTTGGTTTTACATTTTTTCTAATATTCTGGATAGTGTTTAATACATTGATATTATCTAGTGGAAATGAGATAGATCCATATCCATTTATTTTGTTAAATTTAGTGTTATCTTGTATAGCCGCATTACAGGCACCTATTATTATGATGAGTCAAAATAGACAAGCTGCTAAGGATAGTTTGAGAAATCAAAATGATTATAGAATTGATTTAAAAAGTGAATTAATTCTTGAAGAATTACATGATAAGATGGATAAAATATTAGATAATCAAGAAAAAATTATGAATATGAATAAAGGTAAGGGAGAATAACATGGAAATTACGAATAATATTAATGATTTTATATTTCGAGGATATGATTTAAGGGGAGTATATCCTACTGATATTGATGAAAATGTAGCTTATACAATTGGTAAATCTTATGGTAGTTATATTCAAGAATTAGGTAAAACTAAATGTGTAGTTGGACATGATAATAGATTTTCATCTAATAGTTTAACTGAGGCTTTAATACTTGGAATAATGGAAACAGGGGTCGATGTAACATATTTAGGATTATGTACAACTCCTATGTATTATTATGCTTGTATATATTTAGGAATTCCATCTGGAGTGATGGTTACTGCAAGTCATAATCCTAAGGATGAAAATGGTTTTAAGATAGCGTTTGACGAACGAGGTAATGCTAGAGGTGAAATGATTAATGAGTTTAAAAATTATACTAAGGCTCTTAATTTTAAAGTTGGCCAAGGGAAATTAACTCGTTTTGATATTAAAGATGAATATTTTAGGTTGATTGAGAATTCTATATCTTTAGGAAATAGAAGATTAAAAGTTGTTATTGATTGTGCGAATGCAACTACTAGTTATTTTGCTAAAGATTTATATGGTAAATTTAATATTGATTTAGATGTTTTATTTGGTAAATCTGATCCTAGTTTTCCTAATCATCATCCTGATCCTTCGGTTGAAAGTAATATGGAAGCATTAAAGAAACGTGTAGTAGAAATAGGTGCAGATGTTGGTATTGGTTTTGATGGTGATGGTGATAGAGTAGGAATAGTTGATGAGTTAGGGAATTATATACCTATAGATAAATATATGATTATTATAATTCGTGATTTAGTAAATAAAGTAGATGATAAAAGATTTTTATATGATGTAAAATGCAGTAAAGCATTAGAAGATGAAATTGTAAAGTTAGGTGCTACTCCTATAGTATCTAGAACTGGAAATTCATATACTAAAGCAGGAGTTATTGATAATAATTTGAAATTTGGTGGTGAATTCTCAGGACATGTATTTTTCAATGATAAGTTCCCGGGATTTGATTCTGGTATGTACGGAGGGCTTAGATTGATTGAAATACTATCTAAGACAGATAAGTCTGTTTCACAATTATTAGAGGGAATTAATAAATATTATTCTACTAATGAATTAAAGTTTGCATCACGTGATGATTTAAAATTTAAGGTAATTGACGAAATTAAGAATTATGCAATAAACAAAGGATATAAAATACTTGATATAGATGGTGTTAAGATATTATTTGATGATGGTTGGGCACTTGTTAGAGCTTCTAATACAGGCCCTAACATAACAGCTAGATTTGAAGCTAGTACTAATGATAGGCTTAAAGAATTAGAAGATGAATTTATACAATTAATAAAAGAATACAATGTTTAAGTTGTATTCTTTTATTATATAATCAATTTTTAAATTATTTTTTTGTACAATTATAACCATTTGATATTAAATAATTAACATACTTATTTACAGAAACTTTTCCACTATCAAGTAGACTTTCATCGAAGTTATTAACATTATCGTCAGTCATATTTATACTAATGGTTTGATATATATCTTTTCCTTTAGTAGTTATGTCATATTCAGTAGTGTCAAAAGAAGTTTTAAAGTCATTCTTTTTATTCTCAAGAGATTCTAACATTTTATCAGAATTTACATCATCCCATTTTGCATTGTACACATCAGAATTAGTATATTTACTCATACTATTATTATCTTTAGTATATATTAAAACTGAAGAATTAACATCATAAAACTCTAAACTATAATTGTAGTTGCACGTAAAAACGACTTTTTCACTTTTACTTTCGCACCCGCTTATTATAATGGCTGTTAAAAATATAATAATTAATTTTTTCATATCATTACCTCACAATAAAAATATATCATTTAATAATTGAATATTCAAGTTTACATTTAAAATGTAAACTACAATTATTTTGTGTAAATAATTGTATTCATATTTACAAAGTTGTGCTACAATGATTTTAGAATAAGGAGGGAAACTATGGATGATATGTATAGGAATGAGTCTGCAATTGAAAGTATTAATGCAAGATTAAAAGAAATAAGAACTGAGTTAATGGATTTATTAAAACTCAAATCAGATATAGTTTCAAAATGGCTTACAAATGACGTGAAAGAAAGAGTTATAAAATTCTTTCCCGATATGGCTAGTGTGGTAAATAAAGTTCCAAGTGAGATGGCAAAAGTTGTTGATGATTCTATTATAAATAATGAATCAAAAGAAAAAGAATTAGAAAAAACAAAAGAAAAACGCCTTATTCGATCTAAAAATAAGCCATCATAAAAGAGTGTTTAAAGGGGACACTCTTTTTAGTTTGTATATCTAAGTGATTCATTAGATATATTAAATATAATACCAGCCATTATCATATAAGAAAGTAAACTAGATCCTCCATAACTTATAAATGGTAATGTAATACCAGTTATTGGCATGATGCCAATAGTCATACCAATGTTTTGAAGTTGTTGGTATATAAGCATTCCTAAAATACCAGCTATTACATATTTACTTTTATTAGAACGATTCTTAATTGCTATACTTATTAGTTTAATATCAAAGAAAGTAATTAGTAAAATTAGTATGATTGAACCTATAAATCCAAAATTTGAAGAATAAACGGCAAAGATAAAATCAGTTTGAGGTTCTGGGAAGTAAACGGGTGTTTTAGCTAATCCGCTTCCAAAAATACTTCCAGATCCAATTGCTGTTATACCATTTTCTAATTGATAACCAGACTGACTAGACCAATCTAGTAATCTATCTACACGTAAGAAAAAACTTGTTCCAAATATATTTACAAATAAATCTTGACTTATAAAATAAACACTAAGTACTAAAGCAACAGCACCAAATAGCACACCAAAGGCGATTAAAAACCAACGATATCTTATACCCGAAATAAACAGCATTACAAAAGTAATTAATAAATAAATAAGAACAACACCAGTATCAGGTTGTAAAAAGGTTAATAATCCTGGTATAAATACAATAATCATAACTTTAATAAGAAATTTAAATTCTTCTAATAAAGTAGGATTAGGAAAATCTTCATTAAATTCGTTGATAACTGTTCCTAATGTAATAATTAGAATTATTTTCATAAATTCACTAGGTTGAATAGTTCCTAGATTAAAAGGAAGTGTAAACCAACATTTAGCATCATTAATAGGTGTTCCAAAAATAAGTAATAAAAATAAAGATATAACACCAATTATGTATAAAATCCAAGCATGATCATATATATAATCATTACCAAGAAACATAATAAAATAAGCTAATCCAAATCCAAGTAAATACCATATAAATTGACGGAGCGCTAAATTCCCACTATTAGTTAATAAATGTTGCGCACTAAATATAGTAACAACACTTATAGCCGCTAGTAAAATAAGTGGTATTAATATAAATTTATCAACTTTATATTTTGATATATTTTTCATAAAATCACCTATTAAATATATTACACTAAATAAGTTGTTTATACAATAAAAGTTAAAAAAACTATTATTTTTTTTTAAAATGTAGTATAATTATTTTGGTGATAAAGATGGTTTATTTACAATATATAGTAATAATAATAGTTTTAATTGTAGTCGCAATCGCAATTGTTAAATCAAAAAAGAAAGATTTTAAATTAGAAACTAATAAATTAGTAAGTTATTTAGGTGGTAAAAGTAATATCTTAGATTATGAATTTCAAAAATCTAGATTTATAGTAAAATTAAAGGATGTAACAATTGTAAATAAAGATGCAATTCAAAAATTAGGGGCTAAAGGAATTGTTGAAATAGAAAACGAATTAAAAATTATTTTAGGAAACGATGTAAAACAGATAGAAAAATATATAAAAGATTTAAAAAAGTGATATTTCGTCACTTTTTTTCATTATTCGACAAAATTCGACAAAACTATTATGTACAATATAATTGAGGTGAAAGTTTATGAATTGGTTCGAAACAATGATATTACATATGATTTATATATTATTCCCACTTTTGGTGTATTTATTTTATTTGACTTATAGTAAAAATACAAATAAGAAGATAAATAATCTATTCTTAGATTTAACATTATTGTCATCGGAATACTTATGTTTAAAGTATACGAATAATTATTTTTTTAAAACAACAATATTAATAGTTAATATTCCAATAATAATTTCATATACAAGAAAAAGGGGTATAACCGCACTAATAATTTCAGCACTTGTAATCGTATATTATATGAATATGTTTGGTGGCTATTTATATATATTTATAATTGAATATTTAATCTATTTTGTTTTATATTTATACTTTATGTGCAAAAAGAATTTGAAAAATTATTATTTATTTGTTAGTCAGATGTTGATGATAAAAACATTATTTTTCTTGATCGTAATCTTTTTAAAAACAAATAATAATTATGAATTCTTTATTAGTTTTAAATTATTATTTATATTACTTATAATGTTTTATGTACTAACATATTTTATTGTTATGTTATTTAATGAATTTGAAGAAATACTAAGATATCATTTAAGTTATAAGGAGTTAGAACAGGATAAACAGATAAGAGGTTCATTATTTAGAATTACTCATGAGATAAAAAATCCAATCGCAGTTTGCAAGGGATATTTAGATATGTATGATGAAAATAATATTGATAAGTATAAAAAATATATTCCAATTATGAAAAAAGAAATTGATCATACATTAGTTTTACTTCAAGACTTTTTATGTATGAATAATATTATAATTGAAAAAGAAGAAATTGATATTAATATGTTAATAGATGATGTATCAAGCAATTTAAAAGGTTTAATGAAAAAGAAAGGAATAGAATGTATTGTTGATTTAGTTGATGATGATATATATATTAATGGAGATTATAATAGATTAACGCAAGTTATTATAAACTTGATTAAAAATAGTATTGAAGCAACTTCTATTGATGGGACTATAAGTATAATAACGACAGTGGATAATAATAATTTTAAATTAGTAATTAATGACAATGGAGAGGGTATGAATAGTGATGTACTTGCTCATATAAGAGAACCATTTTATACGACAAAAGTAAATGGGACTGGTTTAGGTGTGTCACTATCATATGAAATAGTAGAAGCTCATGATGGTAAATTAATATATGATTCTATATTAGGTAAAGGAACAACAGTTACAATGTTGTTACCACTTAGTAAGATGGCATAAGAAAAGACTTTCTTAATTAGAAAGTCTTATTTTTGTAAAGCATTTTTTTTGACATCCATAATTACTGGTAATATAATTGGTTTTCTTCCAGTAACATCATATATATAACTAGCTAAATCAGAAATTATTTCATTTTTAATATCAGTATAATTTATTGGTTTGTTTATCTTTTTCATAACGGCTGATTTACTTATTGTTTCTAATTTCTTTAGTAGTTCAATATTTTCATTAACTTGAACAAAACCTCTAGTTGTAATATTTGGATTATTAAGTAATTTACCATTAATAACATCAATATTAGCGATAACAACAACAATACCGTCATTAGCCATAATCTTACGATCTTTCATAACAGCAGTACTTACATCACCAATACGATTACCATCAACATATACTTCACCAGCAATTACTGATCCTGCTTTAGTTATTTTACCTTTATATAGTGAAAGAACATCACCATTAGATAATATAAAGTTATTTTCTCTTGGAATATCACACTCAACTGCAACATCGGTATGTGCCTTAAGCATACGATATTCACCATGAGCAGGCATAAAGTATTTTGGTTTCATTAATCTAAACATTAACTTTAATTCTTCTTTATTACCATGCCCTGATGTATGAACATCGCTTAAAGATGTATTAGTATACACGTTAACACCTTTTAAATATAATTTGTTTATAGTTCTAGCTATACTTGCACCATTACCTGGAATTGGACTAGATGAGAAGATGACTGTATCATCTCCTTTTAATTTAATTTGACGATGTGATCCATTCGCAATTCTAGATAGAGCAGCTAGAGGTTCCCCTTGAGAACCGGTACAAAGTAAACACACTTTATTATCAGGTAATTTATTTGCTTCAGATGCACTAATAAATATATCTTTGTGTTTTATATATCCACCTTCAATAGATATTTCAATATTATTTTCCATACTGCGACCAAATACAACGATTTTACGATCATTACGTTTACATGTATCGACTATATGTTTTAAACGATATATATTAGATGCAAAAGTAGCAATAATAATACGTCCTTGATTTGTTCTTCTAAATATTTCAGATAATGTTTCATCAACCTTAGATTCACTCTTACTCATACCTTCATTTAAAGCATTAGTAGAGTCACTAAGAAGTAATGATACACCACGTTCTCCAAGACTTGCCATTTTATGGATGTTAGCCATTGGACCAATAGGTGTAAGGTCAAACTTAAAGTCTCCAGTATAAACTATAGTACCATTAGATGTATGAACACAAACACCATGTGAATCTGGAATAGAGTGAGTAGTTCTAAAAAATTCTACTGTCATTCCTTTAAGTTTAACTTTTGTATCCTCCGTATAAACAAATAAATTTTTATATTTGATATTTCTATCAGCTAATTTTTTTCTAATTAATCCTACAGCCTGGTTTGGTGCATATATTGCAGGAATATTAATTGTTTGTAATAGAAATGGTATTCCTCCAATATGATCTTCATGACCATGTGTAATGAAAAGTGCTTTTACTTTTTTTTCGTTTCTTTTTAAAAATGTATAATCAGGAATAACATAATCAATTCCTAATAAATCTCCACCAGGGAAAATTATACCCGCATCAATAATAACTATTTCTTCACCATGCATTACACAATACATGTTCTTTCCAACCTCACCAAGACCACCTAAAGCAAATACTTTAGTATCTTTTTTTTGGTTATTAGTAAATTTCATTTTAACTCCTTTCTCTCGTCAAATAACTATATCATTATAAACTTTTTTTTATGATTTGTCTAGTTATGATATTATATTTAGTATAAATGTTTGAGAAGGTAACTTTAACAATAATTTTTTGACATAATGTGATAAAATAGTAAATGGAGATGATTTTATGCATACTTTGATTATAAAAGATTTATGTGTTGAAATAGAGAACAAACAAATTTTAAAAGATTTTAACTTACAAATAAATAGTGGAGAAATTCATGCAATAATGGGACCTAATGGTACTGGTAAGTCAACTTTATCTAAAGTTATCATGGGAGATCCTACATATAAAGTAACTAAAGGAAGTATTATGTATGACGGGAAAGAACTAATTAATATGTCGGTTGATGAAAGAGCTCGTTTAGGTATATTTTTAGGTATGCAACTTCCACTTGATATTGAAGGAGTTACTAATGCTGATTTTTTAAGAACTGCTGTTCATCAAAAATTAGGTAATGAATTTAAATTATTCGATTTTATAAAGGATATAGAAAAAACATATGATAAATTAAGTCTTAATAGAAATATGATTCATCGTGGAGTAAATGTAGGTTTTAGTGGTGGAGAAAGAAAGAAAAATGAGATTGTTCAAATGTATATGTTAAAACCTAGTATGGTAATGCTTGATGAAATTGATTCAGGTTTGGATGTAGATAGTCTTAAGATAGTTGGTGATAGTGTGATGGATTATTATGGTGTTGAAAAACCAGGTATTCTTTTAATAACTCACTATCAAAGATTATTAGATTATATAAAACCTGATTATGTTCATATTATGATGAATGGTCATATTGTTAAAAGTGGAGATGCATCTTTAGTAAAATATATAGAAGAAAATGGGTATGGAAATATTGACGAAAAAAAAGTATCATCAATTGGGTCTTGTGTAATAAAGGAAAATATTGCTGATGAATAAAATAATAATAGTTAACGATGAAATAAAGGAAAAAACAGTTGATGATAATATTAAATTAGAATTGTTAGAGAAAAACATATTATTTGATGTTAATAGTTTAAAATTTAAAGTATTAAAAGATACTTCGTTAATAATAGAATATGATTCAACAGAAAAAACAAAATTAGATTTATTCTTTGATGTAGATAAAGATGTAAATTTTAATATATATGAGATAAGAAAAGGTATAGAGACTAAAGTTCAATATAAGTATTATTTACAAGCCAATAGTAATACTAATGTTTTTAAGTTTTATTATGGAGATAGAATTAGAGAATTAGATATTATCAATTTAAATGGTATAGACGCTAAAATAAATTATAATTTTAAGACTATAAGTAGTAAACATCAAAAATATGATATGATGATTTATCATAATTATAAAAATACATATAGTAATATATATAATAGGGGTCTTAACATAGAAGACGGAGAATTAGTATTTAATGTAACTAGTATAGTAGATAATGGAAAAGTTGATTGTGTTATTAATCAGAATAATCGTATTATAAATATGAATAATAGAAAATGTAAGATAAATCCTAATTTACTTATTGAAGAAAATGATGTTGAGGCTAATCATTCCGCACTTATTGGAAAATTTAGTGATGAAGAATTATTCTATTTACAGAGTCGTGGTATAACAAAAGAAGATGCACAAGCGCTACTAGTAAAAGGATTTTTATTAAGTGGGTTAGAAGGAGAATTTAAAGAAATAGTAGAAAATATTATAGATAATAGGAGGTGATTTATGCATAGAGAAGATTTCCCTATTTTAAATCAAGATTTAATTTATTTTGATAATGGGGCAACAACTTTAAAGCCTTATTCTATGATTGAAGCAGTAACTGATTATTATAGTAATTATACTGCTAATGCTCATAGAGGAGATTACGATAATAGTTTAAAAGTAGATACTAAGTATGAAGGTACAAGAAAGCTAGTAAGAGATTTTATTGGTGCTAAAAGTACTAGAGAGATAGTTTTTACTAGTGGATCAACTGATTCACTTAATCGTATTGTGTTTGGATATTTTAAGAATTATCTAAAGGAAGGTGATGAAGTACTTGTTACAACAAGTGAACATGCTTCTAATTTATTACCATGGTTTGAACTAGCTGATATGATTGGTATAAAAATAAAATATATTCCTTTAAATGATAATCAAGAAGTAACAATAGAAAATGTAAAAAAGACTATTACAGATAGAACAAAGGTAATAAGTATTGCTCATATAACAAATGTGATTGGAGATATAAGACCAATAAAGGATATAATTGAATTGGCTCATAAAAATGATATTTTATGTGTTATAGATGGTGCTCAAAGTGTTCCACATATAAAAGTAGATGTAAGAGATTATGATATGGATTTTTTGATATTTTCTGCCCATAAGATGTGTGGTCCAACAGGTGTAGGAGTACTATATGGAAAAAGGGAGTTACTTAACGATATAGTACCAATGGAATATGGTGGAGGTATGAATTCATCATTTACTGCAGATGGTGAAAGAATATATCATGAACTTCCAACATTATTAGAAGCAGGTACACAAAATATTGCTGGGGTAATAGGATTTGGTAAGACAATAGAATATTTAAATAGTATTGGGATGGATAATATTCATAAATATGAAAAGGAATTGAAAAAGTATTTAGTATCTAAATTAAAAGAAAATCCTAATATAATTTTGTATAATGAAAATAGTGAAAGTGGAATTGTGGCATTTAATTATAAAGATATATTTTCACAAGATCTTGCTATATACTTAAATAAGTATCATATCTGTGTTCGTGCAGGTAATCATTGTGCTAAAATCTTAAAAGATGCAATAGGTAGTAAAAATACTTGTCGTATTAGTCTTTATTTCTATAATACTAAAGAAGAAATAGATAGATTTATTGAAGTTTTAAATAATCCTAATATAAAAGAAGAAATAATTTAATTTATATAAAAAAAGAAGGCAATTAATTTTAAGAAATTAGATTAGAGAGGAAACTCTAATCTTTTTTTGTTTTAGTTTGACATTTTCGAATATTAGTGATAGTATATGCACCAGTCATGTTGATTTGGCCAAAAAGAATAAAATGAGAGTGGAGGAATTTTGATGAAAAAGAATACTATATTAGAAAGTTTTATTTTAAATTATACAATTGATAATGATGAAATAACTGTTAATGTTGCATCAGGTAATAGTTATACACTACCTTATACAGAAGAAAATGAAAAACATATTATTAAAACTATGGAAAAACAATCAATAGAATCTATTAATATGGAAAAAGAAATATTAGCTAAGTATGTTTCAAATGTAAAATTAATAGGGCTTGCTGGTGCTTCAGTAACTTTATCATTTGCATTATTAGCATCTGGAGTTATTCCATTAGTGGCAGTTGGTTATGCGACAGTTGGTGGAACAGCTATAAGTGTATTAGGATATAATAATGCTAAGAAAAACAAAAAAGTTTTAGAGGACATCAACAAGAACAAATTATTTTTAGCTAATAAAAAAATAATTAATAAGAATATTGATAATATAAAAAACAATGTTGATTCTTTAGATGAAAGAGCAAAATATTTAGTAGAAAATATTGAAAAAGAACAACAACTAAATATAAATGATATTAAAGAAATAGATTATAATGAATTAAAAGATATTGTTAAAAGTGTTGAACCTGAAGAAGTTAAAGTAAAAACATTAACAAGAAAAAAGTATTAAAATAAAGTGCCATTCTAGGCACTTTTTTAAGTTTTAGTATTTAGTATTACAGTTTGATTTTTTTTGCATTTTATGTTATAATTTAAGTGTCTAGAAGATAGATATCCGTTATGAAAAACCTACAAGTATAACGATTGGGAATCTAATTGTTAGATGGTGTTGAATACTTATTAATTTAAGGATCCTAATATCTAGCATGTGATGCCCCCCTGGGAAACCGGTTTTATCGTTAAATAGGAATCGCTTCTAGACGATATATGATTTTTATACCACCGATATCTAGTATTGTTTGTATTATTGGTGGTTTTTATATATATGGAGATGAAAATAAATGTCAAAGAAAAGAAATGCTTCTTCGTGTTTGCAAAAAGATTTAGAAGTTAGTAATCATGGTGATGAAAAGATAATTCAATATAGTGATATTATAAGTAATAAGTCAGGAAGAGAAACTGATGATATGTTAGCAAGTATGATGGGACTTACTAAAACAGGTCCATATAATAAGTGGGTTTCAATTACTCTTGCAGTATCTTTAGGATGGTTAGGATTACATAAGTTTTATGAAGAAAAATATTTTTTAACAATTTTATATGCTTGTACAATAGGATTTGTTGGTTTAGGTGTTCTTGTTGATGTAATCGCACTATTATATAAACCAAAGTATTATAGTATTTATAGATAGGAAATTATTATGGATGAATTTGAAAGATTAAGAGCATTAATTTCTGATAAATTTGATTTAATAAAAACAAAAAAAGTTTTAGTAGTCGGACTTGGAGGAGTAGGTGGATATGCTGTAGAGGCACTAGTTAGAAGTGGCATATCTGATATTACTATTGTTGATTATGATGTTGTTGATATAACAAATATTAATAGGCAAATTATAGCTTTGCATTCTACTATTGGAAAATATAAGACAGAGGTTTTTAAAAATAGAATAAATGATATTAATCCAGATTGTAGTGTGACAGTTAAAAATATGAAGATTGATGATAATAATATTAATTCATTGTTTGAAAAAGATTATGATTATGTAGTAGATGCATGTGATACAATATCTGTAAAAAAAGAATTAATCAGAATTTGTTTAAGAAAGAATATCAAATTAATATCTAGTATGGGAACTGCTAAAAAATTAGATCCTACTAAGTTAGAGATAATTGATGTAAGAAAGACATCATATGATCCAATTGCTAAAATAATTAGAAAAATGGTAAAAGAAGAAAAAATAAGTAAGAAAGTATGGGTAATTTCTAGTACAGAAAAACCAGCAGATACAAAGGATAATGTATTAGGTTCAACTGCTTTTGTTCCTTCAACGGCAGGACTATTATGTGCAAAATTTATTATTAATGATATAATTAAGTAGGTGTTTATTATGAGTAATATGACTAAAGCAGAGAAATATTTAAAAAAGGAAATTAATAAGTTTAGTGGTGGATTAATAGGAATTGGACTAGATGAAGATTTAGAAAGTCAAATAATAAATAATAATAATATTAATTCAATTAATTTTCTTTATAATAATAATATTTTTAATGGCGGTAAGTATAAACTAAAGTCATTTAGAGGAAAGAATGTTAATATTAGGAAATTTAAACGTAAGTTTAAAAAGAAACGAACTGATATTATCGTAAGCAATGTTAATGATATTGAAGAGTATATAAAGAGTTTCGTTGGTATAAGTATTTATATGTGTAAGGATAGAATATATATTTATGGTAACAAGAACAAATGTAGTGTTCCTGATATAACATTAAAGTATAAAAGGTATAAAACTGATATTATAAGAAAAGAATATAATGATGATAGCTTTGTACTTATAATAGATGCTAGATATGCTAAAAACCATATTATTAAAGATAAATGGTATTATATAGTTGATACAATTAATAATGCTATTGAAATTATCAGTGATTATTTACTAAATTAAAAAAATACAATCATTCAAGATTGTA
>AUXO014299118.1_pt1 | contig 15281 bp, 13 predicted proteins | sample 768731 | NCBI WGS metagenome assembly AUXO01 (sample SAMN02715735, study PRJNA202380) | gut metagenome | biome: sheep rumen | host: Ovis aries | place: New Zealand: Palmerston North
GTATAAGGACTTGGCAGATCAGGAACCGAATCTCATCTTAGGCGGTCACCTCGCAGAGTATAAATACTATGACATGGCTCCAATCGTAGAGAAGGTGATGGGACTTAATATTTAATCAAGGTAAGGAGAGTTATGAAGATCCTTTTCTTAGTTTATCACGGCTTCTCTGAAGTCAGTGGTATCAGTAAGAAAATACGTTATCAGGTTAAGGGACTTCGTGAGAATGGTCATGAAGTACATCTTTGTTACTATGATTTTGATGGTCGCGGTCATCGCTGTCGTTTTGTAGATGATAATATCATTCAGGATTATGGTAAAAACTTTTGGGCAGGAATCCGGCAGCGAATAGATTATGGTTGTATATATGATTACTGTCTTAAGAATAAGATTCAGTTCGTATATGCCCGTTGCTTTCAGAATGCAACTCCTTTTCTTATTCGTTTTTTCAAGAAACTCAAGAAACTGGGTGTTAAGTCTGTTACTGAAATACCAACTTATCCCTATGATCAGGAGTTTGTAGGTTTCCCATTTACTACAAGACTGAGTCTGAAGGTCGATCAGTTGTTCCGTCATCAGTTGTCTCGTCAGATGAATGCGATCGTTACCTTCTCTGATGCCGAAATAATATTTGGACAAAGAACAATCCGGATCAGCAATGGCGTGGATATGGATAGTATTCCTTTGCATCAATACCAAAAGCCGTCTGATGGCTCCATTCATTTGATAGGTGTCGCAGAGGTTCATTATTGGCATGGTTTCGATAGGTTAATTGCAGGTCTAGGGGAGTATTACAACAATGCCACTAATCCACGTCAAGTGTTTTTTCATATTGTTGGTGGTGTTTGGAAGAGTGAGATGTATGACTCTATTCATGCTCCAGGTTTCTCAGAATTGATGGATAAATATGGTATCCGTGATAAGGTTATCTTCCACGATCAACTTTTTGGAGAAGAACTTAACATAGTTTTTAATCAATGTTGTTTTGCCATAGGTAGTTTGGCACGCCATCGCAGTGGTATCACATCAATCAAGACTTTGAAGAATCGCGAATACGCTACCCGTGGTATACCTTTTATTTATAGCGAACAGGATAGTGATTTCGATCAGCAGCCTTATGTCATTAAGGCTACCCCTGATGAATCTCCCATAAAGATTCAAGAGATAATAGATTTTATGGACCGACATCAGTTTCAACCTCAGGACATTCGGAAAACTGTGGGGCACTTGTCTTGGAAGATTCAGATGAAGCATGTGATTGATGAGGCCTAACTCTCAATCAACTCCTTCCAATGTTGTATTATTGAGGAGACCTCAAACCTCCGTGTCATTATGAGTGCTTCTTGTGACTTTTTTTGCCAGTCGATGGTAGTTGCTTCTTCAAGTCTTTTGGACAGATCCAGTACGTCTCCATTTTTAAAAAACAGGCCAAAATCACCGAGGATTTCTTTGCATACGGGAAGGTCAGATGTAATCACGGGAAGACCGTGTGACATGGCCTCAACAAGAACCAGTGGCATTCCTTCCCATCGTGAACTCAAGACAAATATTTGTGCTTTTGAATAATAGGATTGAATGTCGTTGGTGAAAGGATGAATATAGACTCTCTCCCCTAAATGGTATTTGTCTATTAGAGATTGATAATAGGCTCCTTCTGGGCCTTCGCCCACAATGTCTAATATCCATTCTCTATTTCTCTGTGCAAATTGATAAAACGCATTAATCAAGATATCTATTCCTTTGTGTAAGGGGGTGAAACGTCCGACTGCCAGGAAATGTTTGGTATTTCCTGTTGAAGGATTACCTGGTCGCAAAGTCAGCGGATTATAGATGACTGTGGGAGTAAAATGTGAGTCGTATTGATGAAATTGTTCTGTATCATTTTTACACAAGACAACGACATTGTCTAATTTGAGGAATTGGTAGATATAATGCCTTTTCCTTTTTTCGCCGAAATACATGGAACCTTCGCCGAAAAGTGCCTGATAGGAATTGTGTAACCATCCTATGAGTTTCACATTTTTAAGTTTCGGGCGGATAGTGGCTAATCTTGCTGCTAATGGTGCATGGACTCCAATAATGATGTCATAGCCTCCTTGTTTTACTTCTTCTACCAGTGCATTCCTGAGTTCAGAGGGGAAAGAACTGTATGAATATAGGTCTGAAGCCCATTGGGACTGGGGTTTACATTTGAGATATAGCCCGCTGTATATTTTGCAACATAGATTCTTGATAAATCCGATTTTGGGGTATGAAAAGAATCTGTATTGAATGTCAGCTTCATGAAGACCGTATAGATTGGTGTCTTTATCTTTTGGGTTATCAAACGTCACAATTGTCACATCATATTCTTTTGCCAATTCCTTGGCAATAACAGAAGTAACACGTTGAACTCCTCCAATAGAGAAGATGCTGTCTACTATAAAGCATATCTTTTTCATTAGCCCAAAACTCTTTGATAAGACTCAATAAGTTTGTCTGTACAAACTGAGGTGTTATAGTTATCCATGATAGTTTCTCTCAATCTGGGTTGAGAAGTATTATCCTCTAATGCCCTTATGATGGCCTGCCCAATACTGTCAACGTTATATGGATCTACTAATTCGGCAGTTCCTTTTTTATAGTATTCTTTAGGCCCTCCAAGATTAGTGATGACAATGTTGCATCCGTGCATAGCAGCTTCAAGAGCAACTAAACCAACACCTTCGTTAATGCTTGGAAGAGCAAAAACCTTTGCCCTATTATATAAAGAGGATAGTTCATCATCACTGACAAAACCTAATATTTCAATATTAGCAGCATGGCCAATTAACGACAGAAGGTGTTCTTTAGATTTTTCATTACCTGTATTACCAGCCAATTTCAATTGGAAACCATATTTTTTTGCCGCTTCTATCAGACGTGGTACATTTTTGCGAGGCTGTGTCATAGTCCCAGTAAACAAACAAAATGGTTCTTTCTGAATATTGGGATTATAATCTGTTTCTCTATAAGATAGGGGGACAATCGAAATCTTGTCGTTGGGAATGCCATATCCATCCCTAAGATAGCCTGCCTCATATTCAGAACGCGCGAAAAAGAGTTTGATATTCGTTTTTATTTTTCTGAGCGCATAATTTTGTGAGAATAATCGAAACTTGTCACAACCAAAATGTGTTGCAAGTTTGTATTTCCACATTGGTGTGTTTGTATCAATGATGGGAGAAAACACAAAGTTCGGATTAAGTTCGCTTCCCCAATGGATCATGTCATAATTCCATAGTCCAAATCCGAACACATGAATGATGTCGAAACTCTTCCATTCATAATGTCCCCATGGGTTGATTCGCTCAACATGATGTCCTTTCTTCTCAAGTTCCTTAATCCAGATTTCTGCTTGCATTTTGCTTCCATCTCCTGCACCCAAGTAACAGGCTCCAGGATACATGATATATGCTATATTCATAATAATACCTTTATATATTTTGCAAATATAACTATTTTTTTTGTAATTGAAGTTTTTTTTTGAATAATATTTTGATATGTGGGGCGTTTTTTATATTTTTGCACTCTATAAAGTGACATAAATGTCAGATAAACGGTATAAAATATTATATTGCACGCCGTCGTTATATATGGCAGGAGGAGTTGAGCGCGTCTTAACTTTGAAGGCTAACTATTTTGCAGACATATATGGTTATGATGTGACTATCATTACGACAGATGGTAATGATAAACCTAATTTCTTTCCACTATCTCAAAGGGTGAAGGTTATCAACTTGGATATCAATTTTGAAGAGATGTGGCATCGTTCTTTCTTAATGCGTCTTTGCCTCTATATTCCAAAAGAAAGGCGATTTAAGAAAAGATTGACAGAAGAACTTTATCGAATAAGGCCAGATATAACTATTAGTTTGTTACGTCGTGAAATTAATTTCCTGACCGATATTCACGATGGTAGTAAAAAGATAGGCGAAATACATATCAATAGGGCTCATTATCGTAATTTCACCCCCAATAGAAGTAATCCTTTCAAAACGGTTTTTGCCAGTTTCTGGAAGCACGGTTTGGTTGAGAAACTGAAACGCTTAGATCGTTTTGTCGTTTTGACAGAATATGATCGTCAGGCATGGCAGGAGATTCCTCGCGTAGATGTGATTCCCAATCCGTTACCATTCTATCCTGATCATGCTCCTTCTGTTCGTCGTCAACGGATTATTGCTGTTGGCCGCTATTTTGATGAAAAGGGTTACGACATGTTGTTGAAGGCTTGGGCAATTGTTGAGAAAGTCAGTGATGATTGGGAGTTAGATGTATATGGAGATGGAAACAAGCCCTATTATGAGAAGATAGCAGCATCATTAAACTTGGATAAGAAACGATGTAGGTTGAATGATAGTATTTCCGATGTTCAAAAAGAATACTTGGATAGTTCCCTTTTTGTATGTACGTCCCGTTTCGAAGGCTTTGGTATGGGGATTGTGGAGGCGATGGCCTGCGGCTTGCCAGTCGTCGCATTTGACTGTCTTTGGGGGCCTCGTTCTATTATAACAGATGGTGAAGACGGTCTTTTGGTTGAGAATGGACATATAGAAAAGTTGGCCGATACGATTATGTCATTGATTAATCACCCAGAAAGAATTTCAGAGATGGGCGTGAATGCCAGAAGGAATGTTCAGCGTTTTAATATAGATGTCGTTGCCAAAAAGTGGAAGCGTTTGTTTGATAGTCTATGAAAGAGCAGTATGAAGTAACCGTTGGGATTCCTGTATATCAATCTGTTGATTATATTCAGGATACGATGAATTCTGCTCTGAATCAGTCTTTTTCAGATATCGAATTTTTGATCGTTGATGATTGTGGTAATGATGGAACTATGGATATCATTTCACTTTTTCAGACAAACCATCCCCGGGGTAAAGATATACGTATTTTGGTAAATGAAAAGAACAAAGGTGTCAGTTATAGCCGAAACCGCATCATTGATGAAGCCAGAGGTCGTTTTCTTTATTTCATGGATTCTGATGATACGATAGAACCTAACACAATACAACTTTTATATGATGCAATCAAGTATAACCATGTGCAAGTTGCCTATGGCTCTTATGAGATTATTGATGGTATAGGCAATACTCCAAATGAAAAATATCAAAAAGACGCTTTGGTGTTGAGAGGAGAAGATGAGTTGGCGATGTATGCATTTAAGAACAATCATATCTTTCACGTGTCAGCATGCAATCATTTAATTAATTTAGAATTCCTGCGACAATCCGATGTCAGATTCATTGATGTTTCATATTGGGAGGACATGGTATATACGACAGAGTTGGTGACGAAGATAGAGAGCGCAGTTTTGTTACCAGATATAACCTATCATTATTTGCGCCATGATGGATCATTGTCTCATTACAAAGAGCGTGATACCTATGAAAAAAAGGAAATCATGAAGAATTTATCTGTTTTAAATATGATAAAGCAGGAATGTGTGAAAATGAAAGGAAAAAAGTATTTGCCATATATTTGCTACAATATTGGGATGGTAAGTTTTTATATGTCTTGCCATGTTATTCGCAAATCTAATCTAATCAAACCGATGATATCATTAAAAGAAATCCGGAATATGATGAGATGTCCGATTATGATAAAAGAAATCCTATTGTTTAGGCATAAGAAGATTCCTAATCTATTATTTGCTCTATTGGGTATTATGCCAATATTCATTTTTAGCCCTTCAATTAGGGCCATAAGTAAATTTAAGAACATCATTTAATTAGTTTTTCCCATTTTGTTTTGTCTATTACAAAAATAGTTGTATATTTGCAAAAAAATTGTGCGACTAACATGACAATCTTGTTGATATGCATATCCTTTATATTTACGCAGAGATAAGTATCAAAGGTGGTACTGATAGAATTTTGGTTGAAAAAGCCAATTATTTGGTTAACCATGGTTATGATGTCACCATTGTTACTGAATCTCAAATGGGTAAGCCATTGTCTTTTAAGTTGGATGATAAGGTTTGCCATATAGATATAGGCCTTGACTTTGGTAAACAATATACTCAGGGATTATTTAGACGTTTTCTTACATATTCATCTTTGATGCATAAGTATAAGTCGCGACTTAAGAAAGTAGTTAATAAACAAAGTCCAAATATCATCATTTCTGCTATGGGCCGTAGTTTGTCTTTGTTATCCAAGATGGATTATGATGGCGTTAAAATAGGTGAGGCTCATACAACAAAGACGCATTTACGTAGCCTCCATTTAATGGAACAGCGGGGAGGAGTATTTAAAATAGTTGCAAAGTATATGCGGTGGAAAATGTGTCGTTATGCCTCCCAACTTGATGCCTTGGTATTACTGACAAACAATGATGCAGATGACTGGAAAGGTGTCGTAAGAACGTTTGTGATTCCAAACCCAATTACATTTTTTCCCAAAGAAGGAGCGGCATTAGTTAATAAGCAGGTTATTATGGTAGGTCGTTATAATGATGCAAAAGGATACGATTATCTGATTCCTGCATGGGAAATTGTTCATCTCCGCCATCCTGATTGGATATTAAATGTATATGGCTCTGGTGAACTCCGCGGTCAAGTGACAAATTGGATTCGTGAGAAACATTTAGAATGTTCTATAATGATGAATGATCCTGTAGATAATATTTTGGAGAAATATATGAACAGTTCGATTTGTGTATTAAGTTCACGATACGAAGGCTTCTCGCTGGTTATTTTGGAAGCAATGGCATGTGGAGTCCCTGTCGTGTCATATGACTGTCCATATGGCCCTCGTAATATTATTCAGAATGGGGAAGATGGCTTGTTAGTAGATTATCTTAATTATCATGCATTAGCAGATGGTATATGTAAGTTGATAGAAAATGAAGGCTTTCGAAAGCAATTGGGTGCTAAGGCTCGGAAAAATGTATTACGTTTTTCCCAAGATTCAATAATGGAACAATGGGAAAATCTGTTTCATAAACTCGTAAATGATAGGGCAAATGATTAGATTATATGGAACATATCAATGTTACAAAATACAATATTGGTTTTGTAGATGGAATTTTGGAGTCTATTATTGAAGGTGAATCAATCAAAGTAATCGTAGGCCAAGATTAAGTCGTTTTCTCAGTAGTATTAATAATAGGGTTGAAATTTAAAGATTTGTATGACTGTATGGTATAATAAATATTTAAGTATTTACGGGAAACCCTTCAGTGAAGTTCCTCAAGAAGTTATTGATGAAACGAGGACACGTTTGGCAATTCTCCAGTCTAATGAGCCATTGGCAAGTATTGTTGTGATTGCATATAATGAAGAAACTCATTTGCAAGCCTGTCTTTGGGCAATCAGTGAGATAAAATGCAAATACCCAGTAGAAATCATAGGGGTAGATAACGATTCCAAAGATCGTACAGCAGAAATCTTTGAGAAGTCTGGTGTCCCATATTATACTGAGTCTCAGCATTCCTGTGGCTATGCGCGTCGCTGTGGATTACAACATTCCCGGGGTAAGTTTTATTTTGATGTGGACAGTGATACGCTTTATCCTCCTATGTATTATGAACTGATGTTAAATCAGTTGTTGAAGCCCGGAGTTGTGGCTGTTTCTGCTACATGGAGTTATTTTCCTGATGCCAATCATTCTAAGTTTGGCCTAAGGATGTTTGAACTTTGTCGTGACTTGTTTCTGTGGATTCAGCATTTTAAAAGGCCAGAACTTAGTGTTCGTGGTTTAGTCTTTGCTTATAATGCAGAGTTAGGTAAGAAAGAGAAATATCGGGTCGATATTATTCGTGGGGAAGATGGCTCGATGGCCCTGTCATTGAAGAAATATGGTAAGATTAAGTTTGTAAGAGACCGTCGTTGTCGTGCGATAACAGGTTATGGCACAATTGGCAACCAGTCTATGTGGCAAAGTTTTGTGAATCATGTGAAGATTCAGAGTAAAGGCATTACTCGCATCTTCCATAAGACGGATTATTATATTGATTCAGATGACAATCTGGTAAAGAATAAGTAGGAAGTTTATGGTGTCAATATCTATTATCATACCTGTATATAATGTGGAAGCATATATTCGACGATGCCTTGAGTCTGTGATGACACAAGAGTTTGCTGGTGCAACTGTCGAATGTATATTGATAGATGATTGTACGCCAGATGGAAGTATGACTATTGTAGAAGAAATGGTTACTAATTATGATGGACCTATTTCTTTCGTATTATTGGAACATGAAAAAAATCGTGGTTTGTCAGTAGCCCGGAACACGGGTATTCTGCATGCTAATGGCGATTATGTTCTCTTTATGGACTCAGATGATTATTTGTTGCCAGATAGTCTTGATTATTTCCTGAATAATATAAAGCAATATCCTTATGCCGATATAGTAATGGGCAATGTCCAAACCTGCAAGAGTGGTGATCTCCTTATTCATAAAATCAACGAACCATGGTTTATAGATGACCCTGATGTCTTTTTTCGTCGTTTACTACATCATCAGATTTACCTTTATGCATGGAATAAAATGATAAAACGTGAATTATTGATGTCTAACAATATTTTATTCGAGGATGGAATTTTGTTTGAAGATCAATGTTGGTCATACCAGTTGTTTTCTCATATTTCTTCAGTATTGCTCCTTCCTCGGGTGACTTATATTTATGAATATAACCTCAATTCAATTGTTAACACAACTCAAACGGCAGAAAAAGCAGAAAAGGTAATATGGAGTTATACCATTAGTATAAATAAGATGTTGGACAACCCGCCAGAATCGACTAAATACCGGAGTAATTTGATTGTGGATTATCTCTTGTTTATGGTTAACTTTCTGATGAATGGTGTTGATGTCCTTTCGAAATTTCCAATTTCAGATAAGGTAAAACGTGATTTCCTAGGCGCTCGAATGAAGTTGTTGTCAAGGTCGTTACATTATAGAAGATTACTTTTATTCTTTTTTTTCTTGATTCTTTTTCCGCCTCTGAGCTATTTGCAGAAGCTTCGTATTTTTCGTCATCACTATTATGATTTAGAATCGATGATAAATACAGTAAGCCATTTGACAGATTTCTTACATCGCAAATAAGGTACTGAATTATGAGAATATTATATGTAGTTCGCACATTTCAGTTCGCAGGAGGGATAGAACGAACTTTAACAGATAAAGCTAATTGGTTGTCATCTCATGGTCATGAGGTAATGTTTGTTATTTATAAACAAGACGGTGAGCCATATTTCCTTTTGAATAATGAAGTAAAACTATATAATCTTGATTGTTCTGTCTTTTCCCTTTATAACTATCCTTTATATACACGTTTGTTTCATTATAATAAATTAAGAAGAATCTTTCGGGAGCGAATGAAACATATTTTGAATGACTATCATCCAGATGTAATTATTCCTGTGATTCCTAATGCTGAAGATTTTTTATGGGACATCATGAAAGTCGCTTCAGATATAAAAGTCGTAGTTGAGTCTCATGTCGCATATGACTATTTGTTGTATGGTAAATCAATTACAGACCGTCTTCTATTTCTCTTATATTCACCTTTCAGAGCTATTGGTAAATCAGATATGCTAATTGCTTTGACGGAACATGATGCCGTTAGTTGGCGAGATCGACATTTAAAGAACGTATTGGTTTTGCCAAACCCAGTTACCTATTATCCTGATGACATTAATTTGATACCGAAGGTTGAGGGAAGAATCATTTCTGTTGCTCGATTATCTGAACAGAAACGACTTGACCGTTTAATAGAGGCATTTGCTCTTATTTCAGACAGATGTCCAGATTGGTTTATTGATATTTACGGCGATGGTAACCTTCGTGATGCTCTTGATACCCTTATTAAAGAAAAGAATCTAATAGGTCGTATTAATATCTTTCAATCTGTTCGTGACATTATGAAGGAATATCAGCGAAGTCAATTTTTTGTCCTAAGTAGTGACTATGAAGGTTTTGGCTTAGTCCTCATTGAGGCAATGGCATGTGGCTTACCAGTTGTCGCTACGGATTGTCCTCATGGGCCATCAGAAATCATCGATAATGGTGTAACAGGATTATTAACTAAATTGGATGTTCAGGACTTGGCTGATAAGATGGAGTGGATGATTATTCATCAAGAAGAACGTAAAATAATGGGAGTAAAAGCTCATGAAGCAGCGTCTGCATATCGGAAAGAAGTTATTATGAAAAAATGGGAATCTGCTTATAAACTAGAGTCGAAATGAGGGTATTGTATGTTTTTCGGTCTTTAGCCGTATGGGGTGGGATAGAGCGTGTCTTAGTCGATAAGATGAACAGTCTCGTTTCTATGTATGGGTATGAGGTGTATATGATAACAACAGACCAAGGGAATCATATAATTCCATATCATCTTGATGAAGGTGTACATTTGGAGGACATAGGGATTCAATTCCATCTACAATACCAATTTTCTGGTTTTCGCCGACTAAAGGATGAGTACAGGCGAATGAAGAATTTTGAGGTGAAATTATCGTCACGAATTAAAGAAATAACCCCGGATTTGATAGTGTGTACAACTACAGATCCCGTTTTGTCAATTACAAGGGTTAAGGGAGAGATTCCTCTCATTGTCGAGGCTCATAATATTTGTATTCGTGCATTCGGAGAGAAAGGACTTCATCAACGGATAGTTGCTTGGTTGTTAAAAAAAGGTCTTCAGAAGACTTCCTGTTTGGTTACATTAACAGTTGGAGATGCTGTGGAGTGGCGAAAAATTATTTCACATGTTGAAGTGATACCTGACATGGTGCATCTTAATACAGGAAATTGTTCTTCTTTAGATAGCAAACGTATCATTTTTGTTGGACGATTTGATTACCAGAAACGTCCATTGGAGATGATTAAGATTTGGCAACAGGTTTATCCTTCGTACCCAGATTGGCACTTGGATATTTATGGGGATGGTGAACAGTTGAATAATGTGAAAGACTTGGCCCATTCCCTTAATATGAATATCCACGTTCATTTGCCAACAAGTCAAATATTTGATGCTTATCGCATGAGTTCCATTTTGGTTTCGACATCTTTGTTTGAACCATTTGGATTAGTGCTTCCAGAGGCTATGAGTTGCGGTTTACCGATTGTCGCGTATGACTGTCCTTATGGTCCTTCAATGATAATCACTAATGGTAAGAATGGTTATTTGGTAAAAACAGGCGACATACCGTCCTTTGCGAAAAAACTGTGTTCTTTAATGGGTGATACGGTCTTACGCCATGAAATGGGGAAAGATGCTATAGAATCTTCAAAGAACTATGAATCAAAGATAATAATGCCATTATGGCTATCTTTATTTGAACGACTTAACCATGATTAATGATATGAAGATAATCGTTAAAATCCTTACAGGTCTGCTTTCTCCAATTAAAGAGAATGGCGTTTTCTTTGTTTTCATGTATTTATTGGGCGTTTTGACGTTTATGATAGAAACAGTCATATTAAACTTCAAGATTCCAAGATTCAATTTCTTGTCATTAGTTGTTGATTTATATTTATTATGTCTGATTCTGAAAATGTCTCCCAAAAGGATTAGGCCGTATCTGAGATCTTTGTTAGCAACAGTTGCTTATGTGTTATCAACGGTTGATGCCTTCTGTGTTGAGATGTTTAAGACGAAGTTGGGGCCAGAGATAGTTAATGTAATACTAGAGACAGATCAACGTGAGTCAAGTGAATTCCTTTCCAGATACGTTAATATAGGTGTCTTTAATTCAAGTGTAGGTCTGATTGTCTTACTATTGTTAATACACTTGCTAATCTGCTGTTATTGGCCCGCAATTAGGTCAAGATTGTATGCTTTGTCATGGGTAAGGTATTGCTATTTCTCAAATTTCATTAGAATGGCCTTATTAATGTTGATTATTCTGTGTTTTGGATTCTGTTGGGATTCTAGGTGGACTCTCGTTAGGATGTTGAATGCACACGATTTAGTAGAAATAGATGGATGTATTAGTAATTTCTCTGAAAACACTCCTTTTAATAATATACTGTTTGCTTTGAAACTTCGTCAATTGGCCGATGCAGAATTAGGTGTCCTTGCGAATAATCAGAATGATATGACCGTTGATAGCTGTAGTTTTCTGTCAGATAAGATTGTTCTAATAATTGGTGAGAGTTATATAAAGTGCCATTCACAATTATTCGGTTATAATAAGGAGACGACCCCCAAACAGATGGAGCGTGCTCAAGTCATAGAAGGGAATGGATTGCTGTTTCCATTTGATGACGTGATAACTCCTTTTAACTTGACGAGTATTGTTTTCAAGAATGTATTTTCATTACATAGCGTTGAAGATACATCGAGTTGGGTAAAATATCCATTATTTCCAGTTTTGTTTAGAAAAGCTGGATACAAAGTTGTTTTTATGACGAATCAGTTTGTAAAGTCTATTAATACAGACAATTTTAATACAAGTGGAGGCTTGTTCTTGAATGATTCTAGATTGAGTTACCTTCAGTTTGATTATCGTAATATTATTGCCCATCGTTATGACGAGGGCCTTTTACAGGATTATGATTCATTGAAAGTATTAGAGGGTAAACATAACTTGATTTTTTTCCATCTGATAGGACAGCATATTGATTTTTACAAGCGGAGCCCTGATTCATGGAAAAAATTTAATTCTTCAGATTATACAAAAAGAAAAGAACTATCAGAGACTGAACGTCAGTTGGTTTCAGACTATGATAATGCAACATTGTATAATGATAACGTCATCGATCGTATTCTTCAAAAGTTTGAGAAGGAAGACGCTATCGTTATACATATTCCGGATCATGGTGAAGAATGTTATGATGAACTACATCGTATGGGCCGGTTACCTGGTGGAAGCGATTTTTCTCCAGAAGTACTTCGACAAGAATATCAAATACCTTTTTGGATATGGTGTTCTCAACTTTATATGGAAAGACATCCGAAAATTATGGAACGTATTCGTATTGCTCAACATCTCCCATTTATGACAGACGATCTTCCACATATGTTATTGCAGTTGGCGGGTATTGGCTGTTCGTTTTTTGATGAGAGTAGAAGTCCCTTAAGTGAAAAGTACAATGTAAGAAGAAAACGCCTTGTAAATGGTACATGTGATTATGACTTGGCATTAAGAGATTCTACGTCTTTAAGGCAATGAACGTGTATATGTAAAAATGATTTTATAGCATTATAGGGGAGCAATGCTCTTCTTCCCGATGAGGATTAGACATTGGGAGATGGCGAATAGAATTATGGGTATAAGAACGAATTCAATTAAAATTGTAAGGAACATACTTTCATACCAGTTGTATGATATGTTATTAATATGGAAATGTTTTTCAAAAGTGTAGTCTATTATACCAATTAGAATTCTATGAGTACCGAAGATGAGCATGGTGCCGAGGGATAATAGGGTAATGATACGGATGTGAAGACTGTCAAGACAACGGCTGAGGTAGATGATACCATAAACAGAAAGAAGGTTTACTACATAAAATAATGTTATATGAAGGACGAACCGTTCTTCATGAATGTGCCAGTAGAAGACGGCTAAACTAAGGAAGAGGGTAACGGTTCCGATGGATAAGTCTTTTTTGAAGTGAAGACTTTTGAGATAATTCGCCTGCTGAAATAGGTATCCCATAAAGAAGAAGAAGAGACAACGCACAAATCCGTGGAAAGTGATATAGGGTGCAAAATGGCTGTATTTGTTGACTCCATAAAGTACCATGCTGATTACGGTGAGAGTGAACATGATAATCTTTCCATGTTTCAGGAGATGACAGAAGTCCGTAATACAATGCATTAAGAAAAGGGCAGGTAAAAACCATGTAACACCGTTTAACTCACAGGAAATATCCGAGTTAAATTGCAGAAATATAGTTCCGATGATTGGCTTGATGCTGACTGCGATGCCTATTTCTCCATGTTCAATGTAGTATTTTGCCAACCAATATGGGTAGTATATGGCGTTATATATGAAATACGGTATAAGGAGTGTGTAACCGTATTTTGTCAAAGACTTCTTTTTTGATACTACCGGTTTCTTCAGATAACCGGAAATGAAAAAGAATGAAGAGAGAATAACGGAAGCGAGATATTGCAGATAAAATGTTTCTTCTTGGTGTGGCAGATGGCAAAATACAACCACTGTCATACAAAAAGCCTTCGCCCAGTCTATCCAGTTGATACGTTGCATCCTTTACATCCAGAGTTTCATGTCCTGTCTGTTATAAAAGAATGATTCGCATCCCTCCTTACGGATGAGATTATAGATATTAGAGGCATATACAATATCGTGAAGACCTAATCCGTAATTATAACTTAAAATGCGTTCATCTTGGGTCGTACGACCTGGATTGAAACCTAATAGCACATGGTGAAGTTCATCATATTGACGGAATTGTGAGAAATACTTCCATTTTCGTATCTGCCCCGTGTCATCTCCAAAAACTTTATCAAAGAACAGATCGCAGTTTTGGAATCCCCGAACGTGAACAGGAATAACTGTAACCCCTTGCTTGAATAGGGTGTTATCTGGAAACAATAATTCTGTAGCCACTGTGACGCAGGATATCAAGACGTCGGCATTGGAAACAAACTCTGCTTTATCGTCAATAATCTCGAATTTAACATTGTCAGCATCCTTAAAGCGTTTAATAAACTGTTCGGCCTGATCTTTATAGCGCATTAAGCGGATGGTGATTGGGCGGTCTTTGTTGTCTGCAGTCAAACATAGGACTGTCGAACGGGCTATATTACCAAGTCCGATGATGGAGTATGTATTAGTGCCGTCTTTCTGGAAAAGTCTTGCTGCTAAAGTGGCTACAGCGCCAGTTCTCATGGCTGTAATCCAGTCACCGTCCATGATTGAAAGAAGTCGTCCGGTCTTGGCATCATATAGATATATAATACTGGATAGTGCTGGCTTTTGACTTTCAATCCTGTTCACGACTTTAATACCGAATCTCTTCTGGCCGTTTTGCTCGGGCAACAGACATGGCATGGTAGTCATGAAATCTTCTCCTTGCGGGTGAACGCTAAGTTTTGCAGGCATTTGTACTTCGTCTTTCATACGGAATCCCTCTTCTACCCATTTGACACAGTCCGTAGGTGAGATTCCTAATGCCCGAATGTCTTCTTGCTGTATGACAGTTATTCTCTCTGTAATCATGGCTTTATTTGATGAGTCCTCTTAATCCTTCTATCAGTCTGGCATTGTCCTCGTGGTTCCTGACGGCGATGCGCATATATTGTTTCCCGTCAAGCCCAGGTTTGTTGCTGCAGTCACGGGTCA
>AUXO017298462.1_pt1 | contig 15276 bp, 13 predicted proteins | sample 768731 | NCBI WGS metagenome assembly AUXO01 (sample SAMN02715735, study PRJNA202380) | gut metagenome | biome: sheep rumen | host: Ovis aries | place: New Zealand: Palmerston North
ATGATTAACGTTGGAATTATTGGATGTGGCTTCGTAGGCGGAGCCCTTAAAGATTGGTTAGAGCACAACAACCCTGAGTGTAAACTTTTCATCAGTGACCCCCCTAAGGGTTATAATGATGATCTGAGCAATATTGATATTGCATTTCTTCAGATTCACGTGCCTACTGAGGACGATGGTACGCAGGACTTGACTCTGATGAAGGAGCTTATTTCAAAGCTCCCGGATGTCCCTGTCTTTGTCCGCACTACTATCCTTCCTGGAACTAGTGAGAGACTCTCTAAAGAAACTGGCCATAAGGTACACTATATGCCGGAGTTTCTGACAGAACGTACCCACATCGAGGACTTCAAGAAGCAGACTATGGTATTCACTGGTGCTCATGACCTGCTTACCAGAATATTTGTTGGAAAGAAGTTCACAGTCATGACTCCGTTGGAGGCTGAATTGACTAAGTATATGCACAATGTATTTGGCGCATACAAGGTGACATACTTCAACGCTTGCCGTGAATATTGCGAGCAAATGGGTGCGGACTGGCGTAATGTGCATACTGGAATTCTCCTTTCAGGATACATTAATGATATGCACACCTATGTTCCTGGCCCTGATGGAAAGTTCGGTTATGGAGGTAAGTGTTTCCCTAAGGATGTCAATGCATTTGCGAAAATGACAGAAGGGACACCTCTTGGAACCCTATTGGAGCACCTGCATGAATTGAATGTTCATTTTCGTGGCTTCGAGGAGCATATTTAATCATCCTCTTTAATAAGCGAATAATCGGAAATTCCAATTTAATTTAATATGGCAGTAAAGATTATTGCAGAGATAGCTCAGGCGCATGACGGTAGTTTGGGTATAGCCCATTCTTATATTGATTGTCTTGCAGAAGCTGGTGTGGATGTGGTTAAATTCCAGACTCATATCGCAGAGGCAGAAAGTAGTTGCTATGAGCCATTCCGAGTGAAATTCAGTTATGAAGACGACACTCGCTATGACTATTGGCATCGGATGGAGTTTACGAAGGATCAATGGAAAGGACTTAAAGAACATTGCGAGCAGAAAGGAGTTGAGTTCATGTCATCACCCTTCTCTCTTGCGGCCGTAGATATGCTGGAAGAGTTAGGTGTGAAAGCTTATAAGATAGGCTCTGGCGAGACTTGTAACTTGCTGATGTTGGAAAAGATTCTTTCCACTCATAAACCGATAATTCTATCGTCAGGGATGAATAGCATAGATGAGCTGGATCAATCTATTCAGTACATGAAAAAGAAGAATCCTTTGATTGATTTATCTCTGCTGCAGTGTACTACTGCGTATCCTACTGCACCGAAAGACTGGGGGCTAAAGATGATTCCACTTTTGAAGGAAAGATATAGATTGAAAACGGGTTTTTCAGACCATTCAGGTGATATATATGCTTGTTTAGCTGCGGTTGCTCTGGGGGCTGAAATTATTGAGTTTCATGCCGTGTTTGATAAGAAAATGTTTGGCCCTGATGCCAAGTCGTCCATGACTATTGATCAAATAAAGAGTCTTGTCAAGGGTGTACGTCAAATAGAAGAAAACTTTAATGCTGATTACAAGAAGGACACCGAGCGATTTGCTTCACTGAAAGGTATGTTTGAGAAATCACTCTGTGTTAATAAGGAATTGAAAAAGGGAAGTGTTATCAAATTTGACGACTTAGAAACCAAGAAACCTAAGGGTTATGGTATCGATGCATCACTTTATGAAAGCGTACTTGGTGCAACCCTTACTAAGGATATGAAGAAATGGGAATTTTTAACAAATGATTGTATAAACAAAAAGAGTTAATAATATGGATAAAAAGAAAAGAAAAGTCTGTTGCGTTATTACGGCAAGGCCATCGTATAGCAGAATTAAAACTGCTCTGACGGCAATTAAAAATCACCCTGACCTGGAATTACAATTAGTGATAGCCGGTTCTGCCCTTCTAGGACGGTATGGTACCGCTGTTAATTACATTGAAAAGGATGGATTCCAAATAGCCCGTAGAGTCTTTACTGTGATTGAAGGAGAGAGTACTACTTCTATGAGTAAGACAACGGGCCTGGCAGTACTTGAATTATCAACAGTATTTGACAATTTGAAGCCAGATATTGTTATCACAATTGCTGATCGTTTTGAAACAATAGCAACTTCGATTGCGGCTGCATATCAGAATATACCTTTGGCTCATATCCAGGGTGGTGAAGTAACTGGTAATATTGATGAAAAGGTGCGACACGCAAATACGAAACTTGCAGATATTCATCTTGTAGCTTCCGAAGATGCTCGCCAACGAGTAATTAAACTTGGAGAGGATGAGGAGTATGTTATAAACACAGGATGTCCATCCATTGATCTTGCTAAGGAAGTCTTAGAGAATCCTACATTGGATTTTGACCCTATTGAAAAATATGGTGGTGTGGGCGCTGAAATTGATCATACAAAACCATATATTGTCGTGATGCAGCATCCTGTCACTACAGAGTATGAGGCTTCTCGTGCACAGATTACAAAAACACTTCAAGCGGTGCATGAGTTAGGTATTCCCACATATTGGTTCTGGCCTAATGTGGATGCAGGCTCTGATGGAACCAGTACGGGTATCCGTTCATATCGTGAAAAATATAACCCCCAGAATATTCATTATATTAAGAATATGGAGCCTACGGATTTTCTAAAGCTTCTTGTTAATAGTCAGTGTCTTATTGGAAACTCAAGTGTAGGTATCCGTGAATGTTCTTATCTTGGTGTCCCTGTCGTTAATATTGGAACACGACAGAACCGTCGCGTGAAGGGTGCAAACGTTGCTAATTGCGAATATGATAAAGATGCCATAAAAGCTGCTATTTTAGAAAGGATGGCCGCAAAACCTACATTGAAATCAGAGCACGTTTATGGAGGGGGCAATGCTGGTGAAAAGATTGCTGAGGTGCTTGCAACAATACCTTTGAGATTCCACAAAACAATTACATACTAATTACCGATTAAAATGAAAGTGTTAGCGATTATTCCAGCTCGTGGTGGCTCAAAAGGAGTGCCACGTAAGAATATAATACCTATTTGCGGGAAACCCCTTATCGCTTATACCATTGAGCCTGCACTGGAAGCAGTCAGGTTGGGTGCGATAGATAAATTGATAGTGTCTACGGATGATGAGGAAATCGCAAACGTATCACGAGAAGCGGGTGCTGAAGTTCCATTCCTTCGTCCAGACTTTTTAAGCAGTGACAAGGCTAAGAGTGTTGATGTCATGATTCATGCTGTAGACTATTATAAACAACAAGGAGTTAAGTATGATACTGTTCTCTTGTTGCAACCAACAGCCCCTCTTCGTTCGCTTGAAGATATTATCGAGAGTCTGAAACTATTCGAGAAAGAAGGCTTAACAAGTCTTATCTCTTGCTATAAAGAAGAGTATATATCTGATGCTGTTACTTATTATAAAGATGGTAACAAGGCAATTGCACTCAATCCTAATCACAATAAGGGTATCCGCCGCCAGGAAGAGAAAGAGAAGTTTGTTCGCAACGGTGCTATTTATATTACTACCGTCAAGCAGATGAATGATAACCATCGTGTTTTTGATGATGTCCCTGCTATGTATGTGATGCCCAAAGAGCGTTCTGTGAACATTGATACAATTGACGACGTAGAGTTACTCGAATGGAGACTTTCAAGATAGGTATTTTAGAGCCGGACAATTTTTCACCTAAGGCCATTTCAAAATTGGAAGAGATAGGTAAAGTTGAAATCTATCAAGGAAATGGCTCAAAAGAGGATATAAAGGCTTTTATTGAAAATAAGAACGCCTTATTTGTCCGCCTCAAGTTTCAAATAGACCAAGAGCTAGTAGATGGGGCTGCTGGATTGAAATATATCTGTAGCCCTACTACAGGTTTGAACCATATATCTATCACTAATCCCGATATAAAGATTATTTCGCTTAAAGGAGAATATGGTTTTCTTGAGACCATCCGAGCAACACCAGAACATGTATTCGGTTTAACTTTGTCGTTGCTTAGGAACTATTCTTCTGCTTTTATTAAAAACGAAGAACAGGAGTGGAATAGGGATGTTTATAGGGGGTATGAGTTATATGGTGCCAAGATTGGTATCATTGGCCTTGGCAGAATAGGAAAGTTGCTTGTTCGCTTTTTTACGGCCTTTGATGCAAAGGTTGGTTATTATGATATTTTACCCAAAGAAAATGTACCAGAGGGAATTATATGCTTTGGCTCTATTGAAGAATTGATAAATAATTCAGAGATTGTAATTCTTGAAGCTAACTATACTCCTGAGAATGACAAAATGATAACAGCAGAATTGCTCCACATGATGAAAGATAAGTATTTCATTAATGCGGCAAGGGGGGAATTAGTTGATGAACAGGCATTACTAGAAGGTATTAAAGGAGATTATTTTAAGGGTGTTGCCGTAGATACTTTTGCCAATGAGACGGATGAGAATAATCTAGAGAAAGAGTTTATTGATTTAACAGCGGGAAGAAATCTTATCATAACCCCTCATATAGGTGGCGCTACTTTTACATCTATGATGAGGACAGAAGAATTCATTGCAGTTAAGCTCACAAAGTTATTAATAGCATCATAAATTACATAATGAAGATTAGTAAGGGAACAGCTAGAAACATTGTTCTGTATTCTATTGCAAATTATTTGCATACTGGAATTAATGCGGTTGCAAATATATTTGTGAGTAATATATTAGGACCGGTTAATAATGGTATAATAAGCTATTATAATGCAATTACTACCAATATTAACCATGTGGTATTTGGCACATTTCGCTCAGCTGTTGAGAGAGAAGTTCCCCAGATAAAAGAATACGAAGAAAAAAGACACTATGCACAACAGGCATTCGCCGCAAGTTTTATTTGTTCAATAATATGTAGTTCTGTTTTCTTCTTTATAGGGCTTTTTACCCCAGATAGGATAATGAAATACTGCTCCTTTTTTGTGGCGGTATTAACTCTAGTGACATGTATTTCTGATTTCTATCGAGTCTGGGTAAAGTCATTAAATAGGATACCACAGGTTTCTGTCATAATGATAATTGTATCATTATTAATACCTGTTTTCTCTATCCTTTTTTCTTCATGGTTTGGTTTAGATGGTTTTTGGATCGGTAGAATTATCCTACAGGGCATTTCTTTAGTATGTTTTTGTATCGCAAGTAAAGAACTATTTAAAATAGTACATATTGAAAAATCTTTTTTAAAAAGGATATTTGTATCAGGAGGTGAAATAATACTATTCAGTCTATTTTCAACAGGTATCACTACAATGGACCGCTTCTTTGTGAAGGGGACCTTGGGTCTAGAAATATTAGGCTATTACGCAATAGGGGCAATGATATGTACTATGTTAATGCTTGTGCCTTCTTCAATTACAGGAGCTGTCTATCCTAAATTTGTAGGTATGGTTGGGCATGATTTGAAAGAACAGGTCCGGAAGTACTCCACGTATATTGATCTTGTATGTATAATAGTCTCTTATCTTGTTTTTCTTTGCATTCCTTTTCTTATAAAATGGATTATGCCATCCTATGTGCCGTCAATTCCAATAGTCAAGGTTCTATTAGTTGCATTCGTTGCACATGCTAGTACTCAACTGCGGTATATGGATATGATAAGAAATAAAAAGATGAAAGTTCTAATTGTATATTCAGGTATTGCTTTCGCTTTAGGAATTTTGTCTTTTATAGTTATATCACTTAAATATGATTCTATTATACCATTTGCATGGGGGACAAATATATGCTTCCTATTCCTTGCATTTGGTGTAAATATGTCTTGGAAGAAAATGTATAATGAGGATAGGAGGCTCTGTATATCCTCATTATATATAACAATTTGCCCCTTTTTGGTACTTACACCTCTTATAGCCTTTAATAACCCTCTAACTGGTTATTTAATATCTTCTTTTGTTTTTATTATTGTTTATGGTATACGTTTAAAATTTAAAATATGATTAATCTTTCTTTTTTTTATAAGACTCTCAATAGCATTCCAAGATCTAGCAGACTTGAGGGAAAAAAATGCTTGTTTGTGACGGTTCGTAGTTTGCCTTTTATTATGCACCAGGAATTGTTTCTTGCCAACATTTTAGCAAGAAATGGAGCTCAAGTATATATTCTATTGGATGATGGTCAGCTCCCTCATTGGGATACATATCAATTGCATGATAAAGGTGTGGAACTGAATCCTTCAAAAACAATAAAGAATAAATTAGTAAGGACACTATTACTGTCTTTGTATAAAAACAAGAAAATACAAGTTATATATACATCTAAAATTGCAAAGAAATTAGGAGGCTCTGCGTACGAGAATCAGCAATTATCAGAAGGTGATGTCTATAACGCTATTAGTTCTGTAAGACGTTATTCTGAGAGTGGTTTCTTCGATGAGAATAATGAAATACAAAAAGCTTACTATTTAAAGACACTTGAGAATGAAAGGAGGATGAAGGCTTTCATTACTTATTTGTATGAGACACTAAATTTTGATGTGGCTATAACATCTCATGGTATTTATTCCATTTGGGGCACGGCATATAACTATTTAAAAGAACAAGGCGTTAAATTGTTTGTATACGGTGCACATTCATATAGAAAGAGCCATACATTTTTCACAGATACAATAGCACAAACTCTCTCGAAGGATTCGGATTGTATTAGGTTTATGAAAGAGGTTCAATTGACGGAAGAAGAAAAGCAGCGTGTTGATGACTATTTCACTTCAAGAAGGAACCATAATGCTAAAGATACCGCCATTTATTATTCTTGGATGAAGGAAAAGGAAAATTTAACTGTCAAACGTCAAAGAAAAGATACAATCAATTATGGGATGTTCCCAAATATAATTTGGGACGGAGACGTTGTTCAAAGAGATACAATTTTTGCAGGAATGTTTGATTGGATGGTGAAAACTATACAGTTTTTCATTAATAATCCACAACATAATCTGGTCATACGCTTTCACCCAGCTGAAGCAAGTATGTGGAAAGATTCCGTAAAGCTTTCAGATACTATTTTATCTGTATTTCCGGACTTAGAAAAATATGAAAATATAAAACTTATCTATTCTAACCAGCAAGTCGATACATATGACTTTGTTAAGAATAATATTGATGTTGGGCTGGTTTACGACGGAATCCTAGCACTTGAATTATTGCATATGCATATACCTGTATTAAGTCCTTCATGCAATAGGTACGTTACAGGTGATTTTACTGTTAATCCTACTTCTCAATCAGAATATTTCAATTTGTTGAAAGATTTTCCGTTTGAGGATTACTTTACAGATGAAAAAAATCAGGCCTTTTATAAGTATTCATACTGGTATCTCTTTTTATCTGCTTACCTTATGCCGATTTATTCCAATAAAGTTTTCAGAAAAGCTATCTATGATAGAAGTACCATTGAGAAAACAAATAGTTTGGATTTTAAGTTGTTTTATGATAGGCTAATGCGTGTATAAGATGAAGAGAAATCTGTCAATAATAGGTTATTATACGAGTAATTTTGGCGATTTATTGATGTTGAAGGGTCTTATTAGGGCAATACCTAAGGAATATAGTCGCTTGTTTATTTTGTCGTATGGTAAATTAGATTTAGAAGCACTAGGCGAGATTGGATTATCTAATAAAACTATAACAGTTATTGACCTGTCAAACAAAAAAAAGCATTTAATATCCATATTACATGCTCTTTTCACGACAAAATCTATAGTTTGGGGAGGGGGTACCTGTTTTAATGTAGTTGAGAACGCTTTTGGCGGAATACGATACATGAGAGTATTTCATTTTTTTGGCGCTCGCATTTATTACATGGGGATTGGTATAAATACTAATAGAGTAAACAATACTCTATGTGAATCAATAAAATATGCACTACAGATTTCAAATAGTTTCAATGTAAGAGATAGAGAGTCTCAAATGTATATAAACAGTGAAATTGATTCTTCGTTTAGTGCTTTAGTGCCTGATTTGGTGTATTTGAATGACTTCTCTCCGCAACATAGATGTAATAAGGTCTTGAATGGGGATAGAGTTGTATTTGTCTCTTATCGCTGTATAGATACGTATTTTAATAATTCAAAAGAGTATCTTAATGGTTTTATAAAAAACCTAACATATTTGCTCAACCATCTTGCAATTAATCGAGTTATAATTTACCCTTCTGATGAAGTTGTTGATTATGATAACAATATAGTTATTGCAACGGAATTAAACAAGGTTTTTTTAGGTCGGGTTAGCATTGATTTTTATGAGCATTTGACAATCAATGATGTGCTTGGTGTTATTAATAATAGTTTTTTGGTAATAACAGGGCGATTACACGTGGGCGTTGTTTCTTCAGTTTTTGGAACTCCTTTCCTTCTATTGAATTATTCTTCAAAAAATCGAGCTTTTATCCAAGATGCCTGTATTAATACGAAATCTTTGGTAGAATATAATGAATTGAAAGATGAAACTCAATTTTATTCTAATTCCATAGAATTATTGAAGGATCGTAATGTGTGTAATTATGTGCCTTCAAACATAGATATTCTTGTTAATTGTACTTCCAGCATTATGAATTAAATGACTGTTCGATTTATCTCCTTCAGTTTTTCACATATGACTTTTATTATGCGTTTTAAAAGATGAACAACTCACAAGGCATAATATATTCTATTGCGGCCTGGTTTTTAGCGGGTTACATATTCTTTGGCACTTTTTTGACAGGTGTTACAGGGATTCCTTACTATAAAGCTTTTTTTGCTATAGGGGCTCTTGTTTTTTTGACCTTATATTTTATTGTCGGTTATAGAAACTGTAAACACTTAAAATACTTTTGGCTCACCTTCCCTATTGTCTTCATCTATGCTTTTGTTCTGCACAAAACCACGTTATTAAGTCATTTTTATGTGTCTATTTTTGGCCTTTTTTATGTTATTGATAAACATACAACTTTCAAGATACTCAAATTCGTATTTGTTTTTCAATTCATACTAGTCTTTTATGAATTTTTGACTCAGTCGTTGGTATATACTAATGTGGCGGCTGGTTTGTTCTCTGTAACTGATGTTGAGCAAAGTGTTGAATTATTTGAACATTCGGGTTTTAGAACAAAGGGGCTCTTTATGGGAACATTGGAGGCGGCATCATTCTGCATAGGATGTTCTCTTATTTCTAGTAAGAGTTTTTATTCTAGTCTGATGTGTCTTTTAATGGCAATAATGATAAATGGAAGAATGTGTTTGCTTATTTGTTTTGTTATTTTTATATACAATGTTTATTTGCAAGCAAGAAGAAAACATATACCCGATGCTATGATTAAATTAGCATTTATCTTTGTTGGGGCATTATTGGTTACATATATTTCTTATAAAGCAACCACATCAGTGCGATATGGACATCTACTAGATGTGGTCAATTTTGAATCTGCAGATAATGCGGGGCGTATTTTAAGTTATACACAGGGCTGGGCAGTTTATACTCAGAATTATTCGCTGATTGATAAACTGACAGGAGGTGAGTATGAACTTCTTGATATATATGGGCGCCCAACGTTGTCTGCAGAATCTGAGTTGACTGGAACTCTTCTGGATGTAGGGCTTATTGGTTTAATATGGATTCTCTCACCTGTAATTATCTGTTTGAAAAGAAAGTCAAAACTCTTTTCTGGAGAATGTATATCAGGAAGATTGCTAACATTGCTTTCGTTAATATGTATGATCCAATATAGACATGTTTCTGGTAATGTTCGCGGCGTTCTATTTTGGCTTTTAATGTTTTTAATAATGGAAGGGTATTATGATTATACTCTGAATAATCAATCGGCACAAAAAAAATGACTATAAGAATTATAGATCCGATAGGAGTTCACTCTGGTATGAAATATTATATAGATTCGTTTATTAGTATCCTTCATAAAACGGGAGTGAATGAAATTGAAGTGCTTTCTAATTATAGCTATAATAAGAAACATGCTTTTATGCCGTGTTTATTTAAAGGGCTGTTTTTTATCAAGGCTTTAAAGCTTATGTTCACTGGTGTTAAGCTTTTTATTACTACACTTCTAAGAAGAAATTGTGTTTATATTATTCTTTCATACGGAACTATAATTGATTTTTGGTTACTGTTATGTTCATTACCTGCGAGATATTTAATAGTAGATGGACATGAGATTATTCATCAGGGGTCAGAAACTAATAATAAATATCAGCGATTATTTTCTTATGTATACAAATTTATCAATACTGTTATTATACATTCTGAGAAGGGTAGATCTACTTTGGAATCAATAGGCTACAAAGGAGAAGTAATGTTTGTCCCTCATTTTGAATATAATTTGGATTCTAATTATGATGAGAAGGTCATTGACAACGATGTGAAATCATGTATTAAGAGGGATAAAATAAATGTATTGTTTTTTGGAAGTCTATCATATAATAAAGGGATAGATATATTGGTAGAGAATGCAAATTGTCTTCTTGATGTCTATAAGAAAAAATTAAATGTAATAATAGCAGGCAAACCTACCGATGATACCTTGTCACAATTGTCAATCACGGATGACATCTTTAGCAGTGTAATCCGTCTTATAAGTGATGATGAAATGAAATATTTATATAGTAATACTGATTATGTTATACTTCCATATAGAGTGACTTTTCAGAGCGGAGTTTTAGAAATGGCATTTAATTATAGAAGGCCGGTTATAATATCTGATATCCCATATTTTCGATCAATGCTTTCTAAATATCCAAGCTTTGGCATATTAACGAGATTGGAGAGAGATGATTTCCAGAAAGTTCTAACTGAAATACATTTTCTTGATACAGATAATTTTTATAAACCAGAAGACGTATATTCTTATCAACATAAGCCAGAAATGGATTCATTTATTTGTGAGATGAGGGATTATTTGGGAAATTTGTCATAACTATGGGCACAAAGATCTCAATTTTTACAGCATTCTTTTTAATCTTTTGCACAAGCAATTCTTTTTCGGCGGATTATTTATCACCGAAAGAGTATTACAAAGAGCATTATCCTGATCTTATATATCATGTTGTTAATCCCCATACCTCTATCGATTCTGAATTGATCAAGAAAAATTGTTTTTATGTAATTTCTTCAATTCACGATTTAAAGGGAGAGATTTTAACCGTCCCTGAAGGATCCGTGTTGTATTTTATTTCCGAAGATTCTGGATTTAAAAAGGGGATAGTATCACTTTCGAATGATTGTCATGTTATTGGAGGAACTTTTTCATTTTCTCCAGGGGATGTTGATTATTATCTTTATCCGGGTTCTAAGATGAATACACCGCTTTTAATAGAAGATGTCTCTAATGTTATTATAGAACAATGCCATTTTAATTATATAACTGACGAAGATAGGCCTGCGCCATCTTTAGTTGTATATGGCAATGAGAAGCAATGCAATAATATAATTATTAGAGATAATACTTTTAATGTATCAGGTGTCGGATTTTTTTGCGATGTTAAAAATTCAATAATTGAAAACAATATTTTTAGTAACATAGTAAGAGCACTTAGAATTGAAACCCTCTATGATAGAAAACCTTACAGGTCTCCAGATAATATAACAATCAAGAATAACACTATAACTGGTCAAGATAGAGCTTTATCAAGACCTTTGATTTGGATAAGTGGAGTAAGAAGAGTTTTTTTTATGAATAACAATGTTAATTCTTCAACCGACGAATTGTTTTTGTATTGCGGTGATGGTAATATTGCTCTGGATACAATAATAGTAAGCGGGAACTCGTTTACTTTAAGGGAAAGTACAATCGTGAAGAATATTTATAAACACTGTATATCCGTAAGAGGAAAATCTTACCCATATCAACAAAAAGGAACAACCCTTGGTTCAAATGTTATAATAAAAAACAACTCTTTTCTTTCAGAGGAGCCATGTGCTTTAACTCATAGTAAACATTATCGAGCTATTGCTGTTAATTTCGTGAAAGATATTTCTGTAAATAATAACAGTTCTATTAACTTTTCTTCTTTCATCTCTTTTTCTGATGACTTCAAAGATTTATATGAACGATGTACTAATGTATCAATATGTGGCAATATAATAAGGTCTACTTATGAAAATGCTTTTCGGTTTTCAACAGATATAAATAGTTGCTATATTGACGGTAACAATATTGAATTTTGTAATGAGTCTTCTGGCTATCATTTGGACTTGCAAAAACTATCAGATATGCAGATTACAAATAATAAGATAGTAATCCCGAAATCTTATAATAAAAGAGTAATTAAGACAAAGTTAAGCGTTGGAGTAAAGAGAAGTGGCAACTCGGTATTATGTAAAAATCCTTAATACTTATTTGCGGAAAATAAATTATTAAATAGTTATGGCGAATAATAAGAAAAAAATAAATTGGCTATTAATATTACAAGGCTGGACTATGCTATGGGTCGTAATAGGTCATGCTTTTTTAGGTGAGGCAGGGAATGGACCAAATTGGGAGAACGCATTATTCCATTTTGCATATTCTTTCCATATGCCGTTGTTTATTCTTATTTCTGGATGGCTGTTCTTTGCTACACGCCTGACTAAAAAAGTCGATGGAAGGGAATATACATATTCGTCAATAATAAAAGATAAAACTGTACGACTACTTTTACCTGGATTATTCTTTAGTGTGTTTGCATTTGGTGTTAAGTTACTTTTTCCAGGTGAAGTGGCCAGACAAGCCGTTCTTTCATTTAATGATATTTCTCATGCTTATTTATATCCAATAGACAACCCTTTTTTGGAATTATGGTTCATAGTAGTTTTGTTTATCTTGTTTTTGTGTTTTCCTCTATGGAAATTCGTGATTAAAAATAAGATAACTATGTGGATAATGATGCTAATTTTGCTCGTTTTACATTATTATCACCCACAAACAAAATTCTTAAGTATTGATAGAGTATGTGAACATGCTTTGTGGTTCTATATTGGGATACTATTATGTAAAGAGGATATTGTTGAATTGTTATTTAAGAAAAAACCTGTTTTGATTATTATTACCGGTATTGCACTATTTGGGGTCGGTTGTTATTTACCCATTCTGCGTACAATGGGCGGTATTATTTTATCTATTGGAGTAGCACTGTTGGCGGATAATTACGTTCCAAGATTGTTCTTTTCATATAGAGATTATACTTATCAAATTTTTTTAATGGGAATATTTGCTCAAGTAGCAATCAAAATGTTTTATAAAAATGTAGATATACCATATTTAATGGCTTTTATCTTATGCATTCTGGCTGGAGTTTATGTCCCAGTTTTAATTTCTAAAATTGTTGAGAAGATTAATTGGAGGCCCCTTCTTTTATGCATGGGGTTGAAATAACATTTTAATATGATGATTAAACTATACTTTATTGGGAAAATATCTAAACTTATACGAAGTCTTAGATCATTTAAACTCAGAATAATGGGTTATTCTAATATTTCAAAGGATTCTATTATTGAATCAGGTGTAAGGTTAGATAAATTGAATTCAAAAGGTATCCATATCGGTTCAGGATGCTTGATCGCTTCAGGTACAACTATTCTTTCACATGAGCATATTTTTGTTAAACCCGACGGTAGCTATTATTTCAAGGATACATATATCGGAAATAACTGTTTCGTTGGCGTGAATTCATTGATTTGCCCAGGTGTTCACATAGGTAATGAATGCGTAGTTGGGGGGGGGCACAATTGTAACAAAGGATGTTCCGGATAACTGTATGGTAGTAGGAGTTCCTGCCAAGATAGTGAAGACTGGAATTCATATGAACGAACACGCTCGACTTGAAGGAGAGTTCAAATTCAAAGAATAATCATATTTATATGGATAAGAAAAAGATTTACATTGCCGGTTGCGGCGGTATGCTGGGTGAGGCTTTCTACCAGCAGTTTAAAGATGATTATATCATCAAGTGTACGGACAAGGACGTCAATGCAGATTGGCTCTCATTCCTGGATTTCAGGGATTACGATGCTTATCGCAAAGACGTTGAGGAGTTCAAACCAGATTACTTGTTCCATCTTGGTGCGTACACTGATTTGGAATGGTGTGAACAGAACGCAGATGAGGTGTATTTAACAAATACTCTCTGTGTTGAGAATGCCGTGTATATTGCAAATTCTCTTGATATCCCTCTGCTGTATATTAGTACGGCAGGTATCTTTGATGGCAAGAAACAACTCTATGATGATTGGGATCAACCCAACCCTCTGGGTGTTTATGCCCGTTCCAAGTATATGGGGGAGCGTTTTGTGGTAGAAAATGCCAAGCGCTATCTTGTATGTCGTGCAGGTTGGATGATGGGTGCGGGTCCTTCTAAGGACAAGAAGTTCATCCAAAAGATTATGAAGCAGTTAAAGGATGGCAAGAAGGAACTGTTCATTGTGAATGATAAGGATGGTACTCCAACCTATACTCAAGATTTTGCCCGTACTGTGAAGAATCTAATTCAAAAAGAGTATTGGGGTCTTTATAACTGTGTATGTGGTGGTCAAACAAGCCGTTTGGAGGTGTGCCAAGAGTTACTTGAGATTCTTGGTTTAGAGGATAAAATTAAAATCAACATTGTAACATCAGATTACTTTGCTAAAGAGTACTTTGCTGATCGTCCTGCATGTGAACGTTTATGGACACGCAAACTGAATCTTCGTGGAGTTAATGCTATGCGAGATTGGCGTGTTTCACTGAAGGAATATATTGATAATTACTACCAAGGTTATTTGGCATGAAGAAAGTTGTATTGATAGGAACCAATGGCGTGCCTGCGAATTATGGAGGCATTGAAACGTTGGCTGAATACCTGACAAGGGATTTGAACGAGTATTACGATTTGTATTGCTATTGTTCGAAGACACCCAAGGAAAAACAGCTTGAATGTTACCATAATACAAAGCTCATCTATGTACCCATGAAGGCAAATGGATTGCAATCTATCTTTTACGATGGATGGACTATCCTGCGTTCACTATGTAAACATGATGTGCTTGTTGTTTTGGGTTGCTCTTGCCCTCCTGCTCTTTTCTTTAAGATATTTACTAAGAAACACATTGTGCTTAATGCCATTGGTGGCAAAGAAACCGAGAAGGTTCGTGGCCTGAAATTATTTGGCAAGGTGGAGGTTGCTATCAAGAAATGGATGGAGGGTATGCAGGCCCGCTATGCAGATTATGTAATTATTGACAATGCGGCCAATGTGGAAATCTTTGAAAAAAAGCA
>AUXO014083292.1_pt1 | contig 15273 bp, 8 predicted proteins | sample 768731 | NCBI WGS metagenome assembly AUXO01 (sample SAMN02715735, study PRJNA202380) | gut metagenome | biome: sheep rumen | host: Ovis aries | place: New Zealand: Palmerston North
ATAGCTAACTGGGCGTAACTTATCAAATAGTATATCAAATCTATTATCTTGATTAATAGCTTCTATATCTTTTTTTAGTCTCTCATCACTTGAAGTTATTACACCTTGTGAAGCATATACAGAATTTCATCTATTTGTACTAGAGCCAAGCATATTTGTAGAGTCTGTGCTAGGATTAATACTACCTATAGAGTATAATATATTTCCTCCACCTACAGAGAAAGTATATTCTGGTTCAGTATGTCATCCAAAAGAAACAGTATTTTTAATAATCCAGTGATAATTAGCAATATAAATACAACTTCCTTTAAATGAACCTCTTGAATAATTATAAAATTCTTGTACTTCACTTACTACTATAGTAGTCTCACCATAGCCATTAGTTAGTTGTACAGATACTGTTTGATTACCTAATGCTTTACTCTGTTTGTAGGCAGCCATTTCACTTGTTCTAGCTGCATCTAAGGTATCTGGGCTTAAAAATGTTAAATCTTTAATATCCGGGTTGGTACCTGCAGGATAATAATCATAGGAAATATTGTAAGTAATTGGAACTGTTCCATTTCATGCAACTCTATTTCCATTAGTATCTTCTAATGAACAAAATAATTTCATAGTAATTTTACGCATTCATGGATTATCACTATTAGAACCTCTACTAGCTGCCCAAGATGCACCACCATCTCAGTCTTCAGTGTAAACAGCAGCTGTTGTTTTAACTTTTGCAGTATAAGTTGTAGCTGTATCTACAGAGAATTCAATTCCAGCTCCAGCATTATTATATATTTTAAATGGTTTATTTCCATTTGAGTAAATATAGTCGTAAGTTGAACCAGTACCAATTTCGACATTATTATTTAGTAATATTTTTCCTGAATAAAAGTTTAATCCATTCTCATCTATCTTATAGTTTGCATTTGATAATGATTTTTCACCTACAGTTAAGCCTCCAATTAGTACAGAGTTAGCAGAGCTAACGCCGGCATCAAGTAATGTTTTATTTCCATCCTTTACAAGAACTTTATTTACTGTTAGTTCACTTGCTTTGATTTTATCAACACTTAGATAATAATTATTAGTATCTAAATCTTTATATATTAATTTAACATCTTCATCCGCTAAAATTGACAATATACTATCTGATGTATTTACTACTACCCATTTAGAGTACTCAGTTCATGCTCAGCTTGATGTAGCTGCATCAAGTTTAGTAGCAGTTGCAGCATATACAAAATGTCCTGAGCTATCAGCAAGTAGCATAGTTTCACTACAGTTTGATGGGCTTACACTAGTTTCTAGTGGTGTTCTTCCAGCAAAAGTAGCATCATCAGTTTTATAATATAAGTTCTGAGCAATTTTATTAGCACCAATTTTTTGTACATTTGCAACTCTGTAGGATATATTTCCAGTTAATAGGTCTGCCTCTAAACACACACAAAAAACAGTATATTTTGAATTAGTATCACTAGAAACAGCACTAATAATAAAGGTATCACCTTCCTGTAACTTTGATGCTGATGTTTGGTCTTGTATTGTACCGGTATTTCCTACAGCAAATTTTTGGTCTAATTCAGATTCAGTATCTGTGTAATTGATAGTTACAGATATGCCAAGTGTTCCTATTAGAGTATCATTCATTGAATAACTAAAAGTAGACGGAGTTTCACCTTGTTCTACCTTAATTCTTGATATTAACAAATTAGTTGTTGTTGTAAAATCTCAGAATCATCTAGATGTTGATACTTCTGTAAAACCAATGATGAAAATTCTCGCATTAGTAGAAATTTGGTCAGGCGTCTCAAAAGTGAAAAATAAGTAACTTGATTCATTAGCTTTTAAAAAGCTTGCATAAGAAGAACCAATAATTATTTTGTTATACTGAGAATCATAATATGCCATAAATACTTTATCTACATCAGAGACGTTGCTATCAACTTTACTAATTTTTATTGATGCAGTATATGTAGTTTCTGGCTTTAGTAAAGAACCTATTGGTTTTAATCCTAAGTAAAAAGGTGAGACATATTTATCAAGGTCTGAATAAGCATATTCTTCACAGTATAAAGAATACTCACCTCTTTGCATATATCGGTCAGCGTTAGAAGAATTAATTTTAAAAGTATCACCACATATTAGATTTAATTTATTTTTTAACTGACTAACTATTGATGGGTTTTCATCTGGATTTTTAGTTAGTTTTCGTAAATCTTCTAATCTCATTTTAAAAGCATAATCACCAGGATTAATTTTAAAATCAGCAATATTGCAATCTATTGCGTTTTTATTTCCATCTTGAAGATTATTTTTTGCTAAGCTTGTTGCTTGTAAATCATTTAAAGTAATAGAGCCAAGAGTAGCATGTCCTTTTGCACTTACAGAGAAGTCACCAATACGAATACCATCTGTTCCTAAGTAAACGCCTGTTTTAGGTTTTTCACTACGGGTATATTGATAGTTTTTAGTATTAGTAGTTAAATATATTAAGAAATCATTATTTATTGTTAATTTTATAAAGTATGCTACTATTTCAGTGCTATCAGCAAAAACTACATTTAATTTTAAAATACACTTATATGTAGGTTTAGTTTCTGAAGAATCCAAGTAGTCTAATAAAGTAGCTGTTACACTTGTTGCCTCAGTATATATTTCTTCCATATGAGATTTAAAATTACTAGCATCATCATTAGAGAATTGTTTACAACTAATATAAATATCAGCAGAGCTACCAGTATTTTCTATATCCTTATAGTTATAATAATAACTATCACCGTCTTTTTTTATGCACTGTTCAATGTCAACATTTGGTACGCATTGTAAATATAAAGCACTAGTGTTAAAACCACTAGTAGGCAAATCACCACCTGTTACCTCAAATTTATAAGAAGAACTATTAGTATCTACTAATCAACTACTGTCGCCTATATCACGAATATAATATAAATTATCTACATATGTAAATATTGTTTCATTTGTTTCACTATTAACTATTTTATTTCCAAAACAAATTAAATCATTATCAAAGTCATGATGTTCTAAAACAACACCGACATCAGATTGACTGCTTATATATTTTGTTTCAGTTGGAGAAATATCTGTACTTACAATACTTTCATTGTCTATTGATAATTCAGTAACTATTTGTTCGGTTACTCCCCCTGAAATATTCTTAAGAAAGTACTTTTCTAATATATTATTAGTATTAAACTTAGTTTGGTCATTAAAGTTTTCCTGTCTTACAATTATATGATACTTTGGCTGATATTGACTAGAAGCTAAATAGTAGTTATAATTATTTTTTCCATATTCTTCAAAAGACTTATAATAGCCATCAGTATATATTCCTGATTGAACAGTAGGTTGCTTTAGTTCATCAAGTACTGCAGTACATTCATGTTCTTCACCTATAATGAACTGACCAATATGTCCTCTATTTTTAACAGTCATACCGTCTTCATTTATGGCAAAAACTTCATCCTTACCACTAGTAATCTTTCAGCCACTTGGAGATAATTCCCATCCCCAACCTTTATCTTTATTTCCATCAACTGCATTAACTTTCATTTTAATTCTATTATCAATGTCTTTGACAGAATATTCTAAGTTAACATCAACGTCATTTAATTTATTAGCAATTTCATTTATATTAGTATAAGGTACTTGTGTATTTGGAGTATCTTGATTAACTTCATTTGTTAAAACAGTATCTTGAGGAATATTAGCTTTTTGTGCTGTAGTAGATATTAAACAGTTAATAGTTCCTCTAGGGTCCTCATTTTCTTTGGCTGTGCCTAAAAATAACTTGCCAATAACTACTGGATGCTCTAGCATATTATTTTCAAAAGCAACCCACACAACATCATTTTCTTTATATCCATTATAAATACCTGGAGTAATAGAGATAGTTGCATCTAAAATTATTGGGTCGCTATTTACAGTTTCAAACTGTGGGATTCTAACTTTACAAGTATTACTTGAAAAATCTATTGAACTAATTACACCTTTTGCTAACATATTCATACTTCCTTTCTACAGGATTTGCTTATCGTATAATTTAGCAAATAAAAAAAATAGATTTAATAAATCTATTTTTTAATAGTATAAAATAAATACTCCATCGGCACCATCACAGTGGTCGCTACCGCCGCCCCCACCATAGCCTGGTGCTTTTCTATCATAACTACCAGCTTCAAAAGAGTTGCCTCCAGCAATTTTACAGTTATTTCATACCTTAGTTCTATCTTCGCCACTACGAGTTATAGAATCATCAAAGGTACTGTCATGTCTACCTGAGCCAATGCTTAGCTTTGCTGCTGATGGTTCAAAACTAATTGTAGCAGCAGTACTACCAGTAGTTACTGTTTTATTTCTTTTAGGACCAGCTCCAGCACTTCCTTCAATTCCTTTTATATGTGAGGCACTAGTTGTTAATTTACCGTCAACAATTATATTACCTGAATATATGTAATAGCCACCGCCATTGCCTCCACTAGCTTTATCTGGAATTATTGAACCTCCTCCGCTATCATCTTTTCCAGTGTCAGTATCACCATGTCCGCCACCTTTTCCTGCATAAGCCGTGCATATTATAACAGTATTACCAAAACCATAATTAGGCCTATTTGATGTTGCTAGCGAAGAATAATCGCCATTATATCCATTTCTTTTTTCTAGCTTACCAAAATCATCATTTCCTTCTGTTTTCATATTAACAGTATAGCCACTTCCGCCACTACCAATAGTAATTTTTAAACCCACATTAGTTGATGAAATTAAGCCATCTAAATTAATTTGACCATAGACAAAGCCTCCGCCTCCTCCACCTCCTCCTGGGCATAACATATTATCATCTTTTCCATTTCATGAAATATCATATCAACAGCTTTCTCCGGCACCTCCACCTCCTCCTACAATAACAAATCCAAGAGTTGTTTTATTTTCTGGAATATAACCTTCAGCTACTTTTGTTAAGCTTCAAGAACTACTTGTTTGATAGTGACTATATAATGTCATTTTAATTTTATTATTTTCTTTATTGACTTCTAAAAAATATGTAGCTGTTGAAGATAATGACTTAGTATCTTCATTATTTTCAAAGTGATAAGTTATGCTTTTACGAGATACTTTTAATAGTTCTCTATTTTTTGCTATTGAGGTATTTAAAATTCCATAGTATTTAATACCCTTTATTGTGTAAGCAGCAGTAGAGCTACCCTCAACAAACCCAATTGGTACAAATTTAAGTAGCTTGTAGCTATTGGCATAAGTTACTTTATCTGATTGACTTATTATTAACTTATTATTACCAAAATCTACATTTTGAAAAGCTGCATCAAAGTCTATATCTTTGAAATTTAGCTCACTTGTTGTAGCTAAATTTTCATATGCTAAACTTGCTTCTGCGCCATTTTTATTTCATAAATAGTTTGCCATATAGGTCTCCTACTTTTTTAGAGCATCTACCTCAGCTCTTAATTTTTTAACTTCATCTAATAATAAATAAACTAACTTAGTTTCTTCAATAGCATATCTGCCATTATACTCAATAACCAACTCTGGGTATACTGCTAATAAATCCTGAGCAATAAAACCTATGTGCTTTCTATGAGATTCATCATTAATATATTCAAATTCTTTAACAGGAATGTCTAATATAGAGGCTGTATTTATGTAGTCTACAATATTAGTTTTTTCACGAGCATCTGATAGAGTTGCATTAAAATTATATCCAGTTATCAAACCTGTTGCGGTAATAGTTCCTGTTACACTTAGATTCTTATTTAAAGAAAATACCTCTGAACCACTTGTGTTATTATATGTTATATTACCACTTTGTCCTAATGTTACTGTTGTTGTTGAGCCATTAGTTGTTGTACTAAAATACTCTGTTGTATCTTTTGTTAATGCAAGAGTATCTACTTTTATAGTCTTCTTAGCAGTATCTCCAAATTCTAATATATCTTTTGCAGTTGACTTTAAACTTAAGTTTTCACCAAAATTTAGAGCATTGCCAGCAGTGATAGTAATTGGCATCTTTGCAGTTAAAGTATTTTCTAATGTTGTTGCACCTTTTACTGTCGCAGTAGTATCAACAACTAAACTATTTGTTTGTAGACTATTTGATATACTAGTTGGTATAGTTATATTTAAATTAGTATTATCAGAAGTAATCTTATCATTATAATTTAATGCTGCATTACCAGTTAAATTAACTGAACCGTTAATAGTTGTTGCACCAATAAGCGTAATATCATCGCCCGATATTGCAGTGCTACCTGAAATATTTAGTGCACCATTAATATTAACATTTGTATTTGTTAAGCTTGTATCAGTAGAGTTGATTATTAATTTATCATTATTTACCTTAAAGTTTGCAATAGAGAAATCAACTAAGCCTTTTGCATATAAAGCATTTTCTAATGTAGTTGAATTATTTTTTAGATTTAAAGCAGAGCCGTCTAAAATAACTAAGTCATTTAAACTAAATTTATTTCCAGTGTATTCTATTTTATTAGTGCTATTAGGTATTATTTTTAGTTGAGTATTAAAAGTAGAACTTGTAGGAGCAATTGTTAAAGCATTTTTTCTTTCATTTGCACTACCATTACCAACTTCAAATATAGCAGTATTAACATCAGAATTATATTTACCGATTACAACTTTATTTTGACTAGTCTCGTTTTTAAGGCTTTGTCCAAATAAATAAGAGTTTGCAGCTTTACTTGTATTTTCAGTTCCAAAAACTACTGAATTATTTCCTGTTATAATATTGTTAGAATTTCCTACTACAAAGCTTTGATTTGTAGCTATGTTATTTCCATATCCAAATGCAGCAGAATAATCGCCTGTAACAGCATTTGGACTAATGCTTCCTTCTAATGAGCTAACAGGTACTTTTGTTTCGAAAGAATAATTTCCAGAGCTATGTTGTAAGCTTGTTTCTAGCACTTCATCTTTATTTAAGTCTGCTAAAGATAACAAATAAGTAGCATTATCAATAGAATCCTGTTCGTCTAATAATGCTAATCCTGTAAACTGCCCATTATCACCATCAGTATCTAGAGAAGTAATTCCAGAGTTACCGTTATAATCACCTAGAAATAACTGAGGTTGTCCGCTAACATTAAGAGTAGTTAAGTGAATTGCTAAGCTCTTTTTTGTATAATTTTCAATTGATACATCATTAAGCTTAAAATAATATCCGCCAATTACACATTCAATGTAAGTTAATGTGGTACCGGCTGTGCTATTCTTTCTATAGCTTATAATATACGAATCTTTTCCTTGTTTTCTACCACAGCCTAAAACTCAATTATGCTCAGTTGGTAATCAAGCTGTGCTTTTATTTTCAGCTCTATAAGCGCATGGGAATACATATACTTTATTGCTTTTAAAAAATGTTGCCATAATAATCTCCTACTACTCTGTACTCTTATTTGTTAGTTCTAATTTTCAATCAACAATGATTGTTCATGTACTTGTTACATTATTGGGAATTGTTATCTGTGGTGAGAATGCAACGAATGCACTATATCCATTTGACTGCTCATCAATAATGCTTGGTCATAATGCTGCATGAGTGATTTTACGATTACTAAAAATTTTTACAAAAGGTATTCTAAAATGAAATATTACATCATAACCAGCATTAGTACCTTCTTTTGGCACAACTCTAGCTACACTGTCTTGATAGATAAATTCTGTTGTACGAGTATTAGTACTAATTATATCAGTACTGCCTTCTCCCTGACTATACAATGCAATTTTGCAAGGTCTATATAATTCATGATTTATATAATTACCTGCTATACAATTACTTAAGAAATTAAATAGATTATTTGTTCCATTATTATGACAAGTAAACTTATTAATTACTTTGTCTCTATCTACTATTGTTACATTTACTGTTCCTTTATATCCAATTGCATCTATCATATTGCTATTCATTCTCGCTACCTCCATCTGTATCTGGTGTGGTTGTTTCTGTTGCAGGTGTTCCTTGAATTCTAACACTACTGTTTTGAATTGCTGGTTGATTTCCAAGAATAGACTCATCATTACTTGTTTTATAATTACCTGCTTTTATAATTCTAGATAATTCTGTTATCTTATTTGCATCTGTATCGATTACGTTATCTACATAAACATTAGCACTATTTGCTACTTGTAGACTTGTGTTAACTTTTCTAATTTCTTTGATTTCTTTAACAAGTTTAAGACCAACTCCAGCAGGTATTATATAGTCTGTCAAATCTTCTAGTAATGTTAAATCTCCTATTGTTTCAGGAACATATGCTGTTAATGTCATAGTATCATAATTAAATGATAGCTCTGAATAATCATTTACGCCTTCTGCATTTAATATAGCATTTATTGCTAAATATAAGGCAGTATTATTTCCTTTATTTTTTAATATTGAAGGAAGTACACTACAAATAGCTTCTAGTTGTTTATTATTATAATTATGCTTAGCTTTGAATCCTAAAGTCATTGCTAAAAGATTTAATAATTGCTCATTAGAATTCAAGCCTAATCTTAAGTATTTAATTGTATCAATATCTGTTTTAACTGAGTTTAATACTATATCATAGAGACGTCCAATAAATTGGAAGTCTCTTGAATGATTGTAGTATATTTCAGGAGTATTATCTTGCAGTCTCATTTTGTTACTCCTTAAATTTTAGAAGATTTTGCAATTGTTATTCCTGTTAATAGATAGTCTGCATCTATTTCTGATATTACAAATTTATTATTTATATTATTTTTATCATATCAAATAGCAGGAGTTGCTAAATTTTCATCGCTAGCACTAAGTAGTGGATTAAAGTCTATTTGTTCACTATTTGGAATATGAACACTATAGAATAAGCTATTAGCACAACCTAAAGCTCTTATATCTGCAAGTAATTGTGCATATGGAGAGTAATCATCTGTTGTAGTATAATAATTTAACTTAGGATTTATACCTTTAACAATTCTTAAATCACTAAATATAATAATATCCTTTTTATTAACATCTGCTTTTAATGTAATATAAGTTACATTTGAACCAATTTCAATAGTTGTTATTCCATAGTCAAGATTTATTTCTTGTGTCATGTCTTCGAAAGCTGTTCCACCACTATTCAAAGTGTTATATTTTCTGATTCCATTTACAAGAACATAAGGAACATCAGACCCCTCAACTTCATTAACTCCAAATGCTTGTATACTAATTCTATTAGCAGCAGTAGTAATAGGAGTACTTGGCTTAGGATAATAGAACATAATTAATCCAAAGTCATTAATAGCTGTTCCTTTTGGTATATAAGTATTTAGCTTTATTCCAGTATCTCGTGAGCCTTCTGCATACTTTAAATCTTGCATATTTAGTTTAGTATAGTATGTACTATAATTATATAAATTAATAGCTTTTTCTTGATTTTCTGGTTGAGCTACCTCACAGCACTTTAAGCTAAAGTCTATAGTTCTACCTGCTAATTTTTCCAATGCAGCAATATTAATAACGTCTATTGCAGACTGATATAAATAGTTAGAGTATACTGATAATCTATTTACTTTTGTATCGCTTGAAGTAATACTTGCGCCTTCTATTGTATCTTGAGTGGTATCACTATAAGTTATTTTAAATTTATCAAATTCACCAAGTGTTTGAGGTGTTGTTGGACTTAAATTAATGTCTAACTTACTTCTTACTTGTCACTTAGCCCCAGTTATTAAGGTCATAACTGGTAGATATTGAAGAGTATTATCACCGGCTAATTTATAGGTAGCGCCTGCATTTCCTTCAGTCTCATTAACATCAATATAGTTATTAGTTATATTAGGTTCAGATGTAACTAGAGATACTAAAGTATCACCTTCAGTTAATGTTAAGAATTTATTTTCTATAACCTTAAAGTTGGCATTATTAAAATATTGCCAAGGAATAGCTGCAGCTAAACCATTAGATAGAATGTCTTCTTGTGATACAGATTGTCCTGCATCTACAGTTTTTTCTATTGTATATACAGTACTGCTTTTAACTGCACCAGTATATACAATAGTAGTTCCTTCACCATAGTAAGCCATATCAATTTTTTTACTGTCAGTGTAGCATAAATACTCTTGTGGTTTTAATGTATAAGCCCAATATTCGTTATCATCAATAGTATAAGATTCATCAAATTTTCAAGTATTTGTCATAGAATTAGTGTCATCTGATGCAAGCTCCCAATATAAATTACAAGCACCTTTTAATTCTACATTTACTAAGCTTTCAACACAAATTTGTTCGCTAGTTCCAAGCGTAAACATTCCTTCTATATTTGCTCCACCAATATCAGCAGAATTAAAATAGAAATTATTTTTCTTAGAATAACTATGGCTTCCGCTGTATACACTACTGTCACATAAATCAAAATTTGGCTTTATAATTGTTTTTTCTCCAAGTATCTCATTAACAACAGATTTAACAGAATTTCCTGCACTATCTGTTGTAGAGTTTGTATAGTTTATAAGAAGGTATTCACCTTGCTTTAATGCATAATCACAATCTTTTTTAACACCAATAAAAACAGCATCTCTACCAAGTCCATTCATTGTTCATTCACTTGTATCTGTATCATGTAATTGTTGTACATAATAGTAAGTTAATGGACTACCAGTATTAATAAATGTTTTTACTGCTACATATCTTATTTTGTTAGTATCTACATATTTTCCAATTACTCTAGCATTATTTGAACCTAGATTCTTAAATAATCCTTCATAAACAGAATTATAGCTTTTTAGCTTACTAACAACTGTGTTAAAGTTTGCTTCAGTAGAACTACTACCAAATGCTGTAATAGCATTCTTTAATTCTCCATCAGGTAGAGATTCATTTAATTCGCCTAATGTTATAAATGTTGCTGGAACTGCAGCACTATTAGTTTTAGTTGCAGCAGATATAAAGTAATAATTTACATATGACGGATAAGTTTTATTAACAAATAGATTTGGTGCCTTAAATTGAATAACTTCATTAGGTCCTAATGTTATACCAGAAGATGATAAATCTGATGTCTTAAACTCAAATTTAGACTCTAACTTTGAAATAGTCTTTGTAGCACCAGCATTTGGTGGATAGATATCATATGCATGACCATGGTCATCATTATATCTTTTATCATAGAAATTTGAAGCAAATCTCTCATCATACTCGAATGCTGGGACTTTGCCTGCAACAACATTTCTTAATGCTAATTCATTACGCTTTACTCTATCCGGTAAATTTGAGCTAGTAGGCTTTGTTATAGCATTTAAATTATATAATTCATTATTAGCATCTTGTGCATAAGTTTCAATCTCTGGCTCATCAAGAATAATATCTTTAATTCTAGTATCTGCATTTTTAATTACAGTATAAATAGTATCATAAGGAATTTCTTCGCCAAAATCAACTTGTCTCATATTAAAATTTTTATAAATAGCAGTTCTAACATTAGATAAAATATCTGATTCTTCAGTACTATTTACTTTTTTAGTTGTATATATTTTTGCATTTAACTTTAGCATATTTTTAATACATGCAATAGGGGTAGCTGAAGACCCTAATTTTGAAAAGTGCTCCTTAGCTGTACTAATTTTATGCGCAATAGTTTTAGTATCTTTAAGTTGGTCTTCTATTTGAGTGAATGTACCACTATTATAATTAAAAGAATTTATATACTCTTGATAGTTATTTGCACCTCTTACTGGAGTAAAAGGATATACAATTAAATCTGAATAATCTATTAGCTTTTTGCTACTTTCTGTTTTAGCAACTGCCTCATAGCTTACACCTTTGTCTTCAAATGTACAAATAGTATTAGCACAGTTTAAATCATCTCTGATATCTGATACGATTACGTTTGAAACTAGAGGAGTAGAATCAACATCACTAACTGTCATTTTATAAATACTATTCATATAATCACGACAAGTTACTAAGGTATCAAATGTACCAATAGTCTTCTTAAAGTTATTATATGCACTATTAAGTGTTTCAGGGTCAGCACCATTTGTTGAGGCAGAATTATTAGTAACATTAAAATCCTCTTTTGCTAAACTCTTTATTGCACTATTAGTTGTATCACTATCATCTATAGTACTCCATAAAGCAGGTATTTCTAATTTACTTAGAACTTTTGCTGCAATATTACCTGTAACTCCATTAGTTCTTATATAACGAATTTTTAAACCATCTTCTATTAAATTACTAATATCACTTGGAAATTGAATATATGGAAGATTTTGACTAGAATCAAAGCCAAATTTAAATACCTTTTTATTTAATAATTGAGTATTTAAATTATCTACTGATTCCCATAAATTAGATTCTGAACCATCACTAATGTTTGTAACAAAAATACCATTTTCAGCAATATTATACTCTGGTAAAATATATCTATTATTATCATCTAATTGCATTAATGAGACAATTCCATCACTAGCTGAACCAGTTTCATACAGTTCGCCTTCAATTACTTTAACTTCACGTTGACGTTCTGATTCAGTTAAAGTAAAGTCCTCGTATGTAACATAATTAATATCTTCATCTTCATTTTTTAAGTTAACAAATTTTGGAAAATAAATTCCAGCATCACCATATTCCCAATCCTTACTTGATTTTAATCCTATAATTGCTGTGGTAGTTGCAGCTCTATAAAATTTCATTGAATATCCAAGCATGTCAGTAAGTGCTTTCATAGATTCAAATTGAGTAGCACTTGGTAAAAATGTTTCTAATATACTCTTATCTGTACTATATGCTAACATTTCAGCAATTGCAACCAATGATTTTAAAAGTACAATTCCTGGGTCAGTTTCATTAGTATCATTTGGTGACCATCGATTAGAAATTTTGCTTGCAAGGTCCATTAGCTCATTTCACATTTGATAGAAATCTTTTTTTGTAGGGGATAATTTTACTTCTTCTATTTCTTTAACGGTAATCATTTAATTAACTCCTTATTTATCATTACTTGATTCGCTTTCATCAAATAATACTAGTTGGTAAGTATTTAATACATGGTCTATTTGATTAACTGCTTTAAAAGTACAATACAATTTAGCTTTTTTGTCATCAGTAAATACTGAAATATTTTTTCGCTCTATTCATAATTGAGGTATAAATTTTGCTACCTTTGTATAAATCATATCGATTAATTGGTCTCTTAATATATAGCTATTTTGATTAAATAAATAATGCTTAAGCAATAGTCCAAAATATGGGTCTCCAATTAATTCACCAACTTCACAGTGTAATAATAAATTTACATTTTGTCCAGTTGATTTTATATATTCTGAAGACTTCCAAACATTCGTACTATTTGAATTAAACATGTTAGGAAATTTTATGCTTCTCATTATTTAATCTCCTTAATTTGATGTCATATAATTTAGCAAATTAATAATTATATATTTATTAAATTTATTTTTAGTGACAAAATAAAAAAGGCACTATAATAGTGCCTTATAAAACAGTAGATGGGTTTGCATCTCCGTCTATTTTTACTAATCCTAAAGTAGTTTTATATCCAGTTCCTTCAGCAATAGTGTCTTGTTGCTTTGTAACTAAATATAAACCTGACGCAATATGCTTATGACCACCTGGGAATATTACATTTATTCGCACATAAGTCATTAGTATAGCAGGTCTTAGTAATCCTTGCAAAGTTACATTTGCTTTTATTGGAAACTTTGTTACCTTTGTTCACCATACTATATCTTCAGCTCTTGTTAGAAAATGGTCATTTTTTGAGGTTAATGATGGTGACCAGACATCCTCTCATTCACCTTGATTATTAATTCTTCTAACATATTCTTGAGTTTCAAGTTTAGCGTTGTACTCATATAATAGAGAATAGTTTTGTTGGTCTTCAACACTAAAATTTGTAACAATTGTGCTCTCATTACCAAAGCCTATATCTAATTCGAATGCATCGGCTTTATTTACATTACTTGTTACTCTGTCAACCTTAAAATAAGGTCCTTGTATATTTAAATCATTAACATATAAAGCTTCATAAGAAGTATCATCATGAATTGTTAAGATATATACATCAGAATTAATTTTTCCTTGAGTAGTACTATCTGGCATCATTAAACTTACTAAGTATGTAATATAGTCTAATGCAGATATGTTTGTTTTTGAATGGATTTCTACTGCCTTGTCGTCACCACGAACTAACAAATTAATATTTGTGTCATTCATTCCTGTAAAAAGCTTTTGTAAACCATATTTCTCAGTCGAAAATATTTTTTTAATCCAAGTACTTGGCTTATCGAACCTTCCAGGAAATGAGAAACTACCGCTAGTGTTTAAAGATGCACTTGAGATAGCTGAAACGGTATATGTTATGATACCGCCTTGTAAATTAAAGCTTGTTTTAACATCCGTTATCAAAGCTTCTTCATCTTTATAGATATAACTAGGCATACTCATGTCACCATAGCTAAAAATTATTTTACGGGTCTTGCTTACACTAGAAAATACCTTTTCAAAGAAGTTAGGGTCATCATTTACAGTCACCGGATAAACTAATTGTAATGAATACTCATTTATTTGACCATTTATTTTGTTTATTGATAAACTTTTAACATAGTTAGGGTAAACTATATTATATGCAGTATAATAGGCGCCTTTATCATCCTGCTTAGAGGCAGAAGATTTACTAAATACGCCAAATGTATAAGTACCAATAGTAACTTTTATCCAAGGTACTTGAATTCTTGCTCCTGATGCTAATAAAGAACGTCTCTCATCTTTAAAAGCCATAGTTATCTAAGGTCTCCATAAGATAATACTGATAAAGTAGGCACTTTTAAGGTTTTATATCTATCAATTAGTCTTATAAAAGGGTCTAATATATCATTATAAGAAGCAATAATTCACCAATAGGTTGGATTGTTATAATATTTTAATGCTAGCTTATGTAAAGTATCATCAGGAGTCACTTTATGCACAGCATATGAAGCAGTTTTTTTAACATTTTTACATAAACCTAGTAATTCTCTATCATCATTTATATTATAGTAGCTAGGAACACCTGTATATCTGGAAATATAGTCATATTGTATATAATTTTTATTCTTTAAAGCATCCATATACTAATCATCTCCTAGTCCCATACCAGATTTTAAGGTTTGAACAACCCCTCTGAAGCCTCCATTTTTATAAACAGTTGTTGCATCATAAGGGTCAACCTCTGAAATTGTAATACTCATATCAACAACTGCATATTTTCCATTATCTAATATTGGTTTTCTATA
>AUXO018530227.1_pt1 | contig 15269 bp, 13 predicted proteins | sample 768731 | NCBI WGS metagenome assembly AUXO01 (sample SAMN02715735, study PRJNA202380) | gut metagenome | biome: sheep rumen | host: Ovis aries | place: New Zealand: Palmerston North
TATTCGGGAATTGCATAGCGGAGCATCCCTCCAGCCTCTTCAAAACGGTCGATCACAGTAACTGCAATCCCCTTTTTCCGGAGATAATATGCCGCAGATAAACCCGCCGGTCCGGCACCTATAACAGCAACCCGTTTCTCACTTTCCGGAGCATCTGTTCTGTAGAATCTCTGCGGATTTGCAAGAATATAATCTCCCAGCACCCTTTCAACGTCCCTGATTGCAACAGATTCATCATCCTGATTCCGATTGCAGTGATCCATACAGAAATGAGGACACACTCGTCCCGTTATGCCGGGAAGCGGATTCTTTTCCATAAGCTTTTCACAGGCAGAGTCCCAATCTCCTTCACGGAGAAAAGCCATATATTCTGCAATATCAATCGCGGAAGGACATGCGGCCGTACAGGGAGTATCTTTTACATGTACTGCGCCAAATATTGAATGAATATCATTCCGGCCTGAATGTGCATTACAATACTCTCCGCCTTTCCTCATACATGTAAATCCGTTCTCTGCATTGCGGTAATACCAGCATCTTGGTTCCTGGCAGATATTTCCTGCAACAGTGGCCTGATTTCTTATCTGGGGCGATGCGATTGTAGCGGCTGCTTCCGACAAGGCGCTGTACTTATGCCTTATAACAGGGTTTATCTCTAATTCATGAATCGATGTACCGCTTCCGATAGAGATGCCGTCTTCATCTTCTCTGATATAGTCAGTTCTGAGTATTGACTTAAGATTGACTAAATAGTCCGGTGTTTCTTCATAAATACCGTCTTTCAAACCATGAAGGTAGTCTGTTCCTCCTCCGATTGCCACAGAATTGCTTTTTTTCAGAAAATCAGATGCTTCAGAATATGTCTTTGCATTTTTAACTTTGATCCGTGGCAGCGCCATATTACTGCACCTCCTTTTCTTCCAAAGCATCAAGAATCTTCATTGGTGTCAATGGTGCGTCATTAATCCGGATTCCTACGGCGTTGTATACAGCATTTGCAATTGCACGCGGTGTGCAGCATGGTGCTCCTTCTCCCATACCCATCGCTCCAAAATTCCCGTGTCCTCTGTATACTTCCACAGGAAGAGGGTCAACATTTTCCGGCATATCAGCGAATGTGGGGAACTTATAATCTACAAAATTGAAATTTAACGGTTTTCCTGTCTTTTCGTCATAGATCATATATTCATACATTGCTTCTCCCAGGCCCTGACACTGACCTCCTACCATCTGTGCCTCGGCGCCGGATGGATACAATACCGTTCCTCCATCAGTACTGATCGCCATCGAAAGAACTTTTACATTTCCTGTCTCCGTATCTACTTCCACTTCAGCAAATGTTGCCATATATGCGTGCCCATAATTCTTCAGCGAAAGCGGTCTTACATACAACCGACTGATCGGAACCATATTGCCTTCTTCAAAGAGCTCGATCGATTTATAGTATTCCTTAATCGTTAAACCAACCTTGTTATCCGCTTTAAGAAAAGCTCTTCCATTTTTCATATCAAGATCTTCCGGATTGCAGCCAAGTTTCTTCGCTGCCGCTTCCAGGAAATCATTCTTAACTAATTTAGCGCACTCATATGCACACTCAGCAAGCAACGCAGCTGCACCGCTGTCAGTTTGAACCTGATCCTTCAGCCCGGTTTCGGTATCCTGTCTGTATATCCATTTGATAGAAGACGGAGATACGCCTAATCCTTCTGCGCATGCCAGAACTGCACAAGTATTTGACCCCGGCCCTGTTTCAACGGTTGGTGCGTCCAAAATCACAGAACCATCCGGATTCAGCTTTACCAGAACCTGCGTCGGTCCTCTGCGATACTCCTGCGCCTCTGTATGCCAGGTATTATTGCAGGAAAAACCTATTCCTCTTTTTTTTGTACCTTCGAACCATTCGCCTTCACCTGCAGGATGTCTTCTGTCCCAACCTATAGCCTTCTTCCCTTCTTCTATTACCTTCATCAAACTGGGATTCGGATGCGGATCCCATGGATTATTCAGATTTTTAACTGCAAGTTCTGTAGGATCCATATGAAGCTTTTCAGCCAGCATATCCAATCCGAGTCCGAACAGGAAATTAAACTGAATATTCCCGATCGACCGCATACAACTGCTTGGAATAATATTCGTGTAAACTGCATTTCCCGTCATTCTGACATTTTCTATATGTCCGCCCGACAGTTCAGCCCATTCACTCGGAACACCTTTGATGGATCCGCCGCAAAGGAGATAGTAGGCGCCTGAATCTCCAAGGGTATTTGTCTCATAAGCCGTGATCGTTCCGTCTTTCTTGGCTGCAATTTTGATCGTATATTTTTGTGCAGTTCTGGTTGTATGAAAATGTTCCTTCCTGGTCTGCTGATATTTGACAGGTCTCCCGAGTTTTCTTGACATCATCGCAGCCAGAATAAAGAACTGCTGTTCACCTGTATTTCCTCTGCCGTGCTGCCCTCCTTCAAACGGCGTAATCACGTGAATCTGGTTAATCGGAAGTCCAAACATTTCATGAAAAAAGTATCTTGTCTGATCATTGCCATAGGAATCTGATAAAACCAGTACCTCATCCAGTCTCCAGTCCACCATGACACACCAGTAATCCATTGCACATTCAGTAGGATTGGAATAAGAAGCTTTTGCTTCCACAGTCACTTCTGCTTCCTCGAATGCTTTGTCAACATTGCCTCGCTCTACATAAACAGGTTCACCCCAGAAATCAAAATATGGAATAAAATTGCTGTCCGGATTTACTTCCGGATGTATCACTGGTGCATTTTTCTTTTTTGCATCTTCAACGGATAAAACAAACGGGAGGATTTCCCATTCTACCTTGATTTTCTTAATTGCTTCTTCTGCCGCTTCAATACTGTCTGCTGCCACCGCAACACCCAGTTCGTCCCCGACCCAATACGCCTCTCTGCCAAGGATTTTCCGGTCAAGAGCTCCCGCAGTCCATCCTCTTTCCTTATCAGATGAATTGACTGCATCTGTCCATGAATCTGATGTAAACGGCAATTCCTCAATTTCTGGGTCGTCATATCTGATCAATCCTTTAAAGCCGGCGACCGCTTCTGCCTCAGCAGTATCAATACTCTTTATCCTGGCTCTGGGATAAGGACTTTTAAGGATCTTCATATACAGCAGATTCGGGAAGTGAAACGATGAAGTCATATCAGCCGCAAACTCAGCGGTACCATTTGCTTTTGCCAAACCATCTGTTCGAGGGTGGTATGTGCCTATATTTTCTCTCTTCTCTCTCGGCACAAATACTCGTTTCTTTTTTTCACTCATGTTTCTGCTCCTTCATGACAGCCGCTGCTTTTAACACAGCCTGTTCAATTGCAAGATAAGTACCGCATCTGCATAGATTGCCGGAGAGTGCATGTCTTATTTCTGCTGAAGAAGGATCCGGGTTTTCATAAAGAAGTCCTTTTGCTGCCATAATGAAACCCGGCGTACAATAACCGCACTGCATTGCTGTTCCATAACCGGCTTCACATTGCTCTGCAAAAGCTTTTACAACAACATCATCATTACCCAATCCTTCTATAGTAGTGATGCTGCATCCATCAAGTGTCGCGATAAGCGTAATGCATGAAAGCACCGCTTTGTTGTTAATCAAAACTGTACATGCACCGCACTCGCCTGAATCACAGGAAACATTTGTACCCAACAAACCTAATTTATCTCTCAGAAATGTAGAGAGGGTATGCTGTGGCTCGTAATCAACGCCTTCTGTCAACAGATACCACTGATTATTTATACAAAGCCTGATGCTGTTGACATCCTCCGGAGCAGCTGCTTCATGTTTCATTACCATTGCGCCTCCCTCCTTTTTTTGCAATTAATTATCAAAACTATAATTAATCGCATGTGCAAATAGCGTGCAATTGTACATACTATTTATCTAAGAACAAACCATTCCAATGATTCCAAAAAATCATTGACATGTGCTGATTAAATACACATGCCAATGATTTATTATGAGAAGAGTGTTACTTTCCTTCTACTGTGTCGATAATTTCCTGCGTCGTTACCACATGACAGTAGATATTGTTAATGATCTCCAATTCTGTTTCATGAAGTCGCTTTGTAGCAGCAAGGCACGCATCTTCCGGAACCCATACCTTAAAGCTCTCGTCAGCCAGATCCCTTACCGTGCAGGATACGCACTGATCTGTCATAGTTCCGGTAACGATTACCGTATCAATCCCCATATTGTGATAGATCAGCCGCAGATTTGTCCCGGTCAGTGCACTGTCAGTAGTTTTTGTTACTACGATATCATCCGGTTCCGGAGCTATTTCTTCGATGATCTTTCCTTTCGGATCATCTGCTGTCATCAGGAATTGATTGAAGCCCGTAACCTTCTGATCCAGGGAACGGTCAGAACCATCCTTCTTATGTCCCTGAATTTTTGCATAAGATACTTCTATCCCATGCGTCCGGCAAAGAGCGATCAGTTTTTGAAGATTGGGAAGCGTTACCTTGTCATATGTTTCATAAAAATCTGCCCATCTGGTATTATGGTCAATTATTTCCTGCGTTAATACGTCAGCAGTCCACGGTCTTACACACGCATACTCAGCATCAATAATCAACAGCGCAGTCTTCGCGGGATCAATTTCTATTGTCCCGTAATCATAATCGTCCTCATAGTAGAAAGAACAATACCTGTCATTAACCTTCATACGCCCCACCTTTCTTAAAATAGATAATGATGACATAGTCATTTATTTATCGAAACTATAAAAAATCATCTGTGCAAAATGTGTGCAAAAAATACGAACCGCAACAAAAAAAGACTCGTCATGAATGAATTTTCAGTCGTGTCTTTTAATAAACTCAAATAATTATATTTTTAGTTAAAGCCCTCGGTTTTTGCAGAAACTGTTTTGCCGGATTCGGACATCATATTCCTGACAGCGCATTGTTGTTTTTTATTTAACCTACTCAATACTGACAGCTTTTCTCTGATATCGTCCAGCTTTCTTTCTCTCGACTATTTTTATGTGATCAGAATTAAATTTGCGCAAGATGCTTGACGGCACCTGTGATCACTCTCTAAGATGGACGCCTGCCAAGGCATGCGCACTTGACATGCCGTCCCATTTTTACTAGTAGTTAAGAAAGGGCTGATTGGCACGAAATGGCCAACCAGCCCATAAACCATTATCATAGAAAGCTATTTACAGAAAATCCTTCACACAGCCTCGAGGTCTGACAGCAAGTCAGATCTCGGTATTGTCCAATAATGTTATCATTAAAAAAGAGAGAGACTTTACGAGAATTCTGTATGTACAAACAGTAATCCCTTTATGATCTTTATCTATGTACGTGAATAACAGTCTGAAGATTACAGGTAGAATTTCATTCTGTCAGTGCGATAGATTTGCTTTGAAAAAAATAACGGTTTTCCTTCTTTGTCAAATTGTTTATCTTTAAATAGTAGCAATGCTTTAGAAGTTGACAAGCCTAAAATAGCTATCTCTTCCCTCGTCGGTGTACAGACCTCTAAAGTACGAATCGCATCACCAATATACAATCCATGCTTTGCCATAATTGCAAACAATGAATTATTTAGGTTTTCAGAGAACAAGAATTCAAATTTCAATGGATAATAATTAGTTTCAATCATTGTAGGATAATCATCAACATAACGTAATCTTTTAGAACAGATGATGTGATCTCCATCAGGTATACCAAGAAATGAACCTATGCTTTCAGACGGAATTATTTTTTCTATCTTAAGCAACTCTGTTTTTGGTATTTTGCCAGACATTTGACATGATCGTGAAAACCCAATTCTATCATCAGCCTGGTACAATGATTTAGGAGAATTGACAAATGTTCCTTTTCCCTGAATACGCTCCAATACTCCGTCCTCAACCAGCTCGGTTATTGCAGTACGTATAGTTATTCGGCTTACGCCATACTCTTCCATAAGACTTACTTCAGACGGAATCCTTGAATTGATCGGATATTCTCCAGTTGTAATCTTACGATTAATAGATTTAACAATTTGCTTATATAGGGGTACACTACAATTATGATCCATTAGCGTTTGCATATCTGATTTCACCTCAACAGCCAATAGTCCCTCAAAGGCACTATAGAAGAGTGTACCCCATGGTCAAATATAAGTCAAATCACAAAATCTCTGCTCTAGAAATGTTTAATAATCGAATTGACGATAATACCGTCTTACAGTCAATGGATGATTTCGTTCTTTCTCTAAATGACAACTTAATCTTTCAAGCATGGCATACATTACTAAGGGAGAAACAATCTTTCTCAACTCTTGTTCAAACGGAAGATCAACCTTAGCTGTATCAAAAATATTAATATCCTTGGTTATATTTTGTGAAAAATTCACAACCCTGTCCATAAGTGGTCTTGTTTCATCCTCTCCGTAAAGAAGGATCATACTCATTCCCGGTTCAAGAAGTTCAAGAGTGCCATGGAAAAACTCACATGCATGTATAGACTTTGTTTTTATCCACTGCATTTCTTCAAGAATACACATAGCATAATCATAAGCTTCTCCCCAAAGCATTCCGGATCCAACCACCATGAAATATTCATTATCTTTATATTTTGCAGCCATCTCCTTAGCTTGTCTTTCGACGGACTGTTTTGCTTTGATAAGGTATGGTGTCAACTGCCTGAACTGTGTGACAAGTGTATTATAAGCAGAGAAATCGCCTGCTTTAAACATAAGTCGTGCAAGGAAAATAATCATCCATGTATATATTGCTTCACAAAGACAATCATCTTCTGCAAAACTGTAGAATTTGTAATCTGCATACTCACATGCAGGGGTGTTATCATTTGATACATATACAATAGTTCGTGCCCCATTTTCTTTGCAATACTTTAATGCTTGAACTATCTCTTTTGTATTCCCACTTCTGGTCGAGAAAACACAAAGTGAGTCTTTTGAAAATCTTTTATGATTCATTACCATAAATTCAGAAGCAATTACACTATGGGATTCAATGCTTGTATTAGTATCAAGCCAGTATTTCATAGGAAGTGAATGTGCATATGTTCCACCACAACCAATAAAAAAGATATTCGAATAACCAGCTTCTGCAATTTCATCTGCTGCTTCTTCTATTTCCGGGATCAATGCTATTGCATCTTCTACTACTTTCTGATAACGAACTTCGTCAAAATTAAACATTATACACCTCCAACCGTAATGAGTATCGTCTGATTTGTCTTAATCCTGTTTATTCAGAAAATCCCGTATATATACAATATTATCCGAGACTGATTTATCCGCATCAACATGGTGTATCGGGGAGCATATCTCAAGTGTAAATAATTTTTTATAATCATTATTGGACAATGTATTAACATATTCCCAAAGAGGCAAATTTCCTTGTCCCCAGGGCACCTGATCACTTTCGTTCAAATGAATATGTCCAATATCATCACCCAAAAGATCAAAATAATGTTGTAGCGATTCACCTTTTACTGCCATGTGACAGGTATCTACAACTATTTTAAGATTATCGGCTCCTACGACCTGTAATGCTCTTTTTGCATCCTCAGCACTTCCCACTAGATTACTTTCTATGATCTGCAGTGGTTCAAGTGTAATCGTTATTCCCAGTTCTTTTGCGCGATCCGTAAGTATACCAAGAGATTCACACATGCAGCTAAATGCCGGTGTTTTATCCCCATCATAGTAACCGAATCCAGGAACCACCTGCATCATAGGAGACTCAAGTTCGGCAGCAGCATCCAGACATCTAAGCAGATAATTTCTGGTTCGCTCTTTAGTTTCTTTGTCCAGCGCAGCCATATTAATCGGATAACGCACCTGTTCAGGAGTAAAACAGACAATATCTAATGAATAATCCTTACTCATTCTTTTTATCTGCCTTGCTTTCTCCAGATATTTCTCATCCACAAAAAAATGCGGGTATCCGGACCATAAATCTACTTTATTTACGTCTAGCGCCTGCATAGTTTTAAAAAAATGCTCAAGCGGAAAAAATAGATAATGAATATTCATTACAGCCGCTTGTTCAAAAGTAATCTGTTTCAAAAGAACCTCCCTACTGTATATATGAACGGATTTTTGAAATACTATCTGCAAGATATAATTCAGGATCCTTAAAATAAGGATTCAGCAACTCAAGCGAACACCATCCTGAAAATCCACATCTGTTCAATACTGTAAATACTGCTTCCATAGGCAAGACACCTTCGTTAAATGCCGCATGAAATTCGGTTTTTCCATCACTATTGGTTACATGCATGTAATCAACGGATACTTTTTCGTTTTCCAGATAGACAGAAAAAGGCTCATTTGCAATAAGCGGAGGTACAAGATCAAGCATCAGGGTAACTGATTTGCTTCCTATCTCATCTATGAATTCGAAGGCATCATCTGCAGTTGTAAGCAAATTACTTTCTGATGGCGATAGCGTTTCCAACACGATCGATACACCCAACTCATCTGCTCTTTCTGCAAGTTCAATCATCCCCTCCCTGGCCCAATCAATTGCCTGTTTTTTGGGAACGAGAAAACCTGGATGTGGCAGCGTCAATAACATTCTTTGTGTATTTATTCTCGAGCATACTTCCAATGATTGTTTCAAATAATTAAGTGTATCTTTTCTTTCCTTTTTGTTTACTGATGCAAGATTATATGGATATGCAAGCAATTCCGGAGTATACATTGATACATCAACGGAATATTTCTTCTGCATCCCTACAATTTCACCGCATTCCTTTTTTCCGAGATCAAAAGCATAAGCCTGAGGACGTGCCCCCCAGATTTCTATCCCCTCAAAACCATATGCCTGAGCCATTTTAAAACTGTACTCCAAGGGAAAACGGCAAAACAGATATGTGAGAAACGAAAATTTCATATTCCAGTTCTCCTCGTCTAATCCACTCTGCTGGCTCGGACAAATATTATACTGATGACCAATATCATGAGCAGCAGGATATATGCCATAGCTGAAGCCCGCCCGGTATTCAAATAAGCATACGCTTGTTTATAAATATTGTATCCCATAACCTCGGTGCTTGTTCCAGGCCCTCCCTTAGTCATTACATATACAAGATCATATGTTTTCAGAGCTGCTATGAAACGAAGCAGTGCCGCCACGATAATTGTATTTTTCATCAGAGGTATGGTGATCATAAATAATGTCTGAATGGCATTGGCTCCTTCTATTTTTGCAGCTTCATAAGGATCCTTTGGAAGTGATACAAGACCTGCCAGCATTAACAATACTATATATGGCATCTCCTGCCACACATCTACAAAGATCAGCGTGCCAAGTGCGTACTTTGCATCACCGGTCCAGGCCCTGCCTCCCAGACCGATGAATGATAACATATAATTGACGATACCCAGATTCGGGTGCAGCAGAAGCCTCCATACAAGACCTACTGCCACGGCAGAAATCATCATTGGAATAATAATAATTGAGAAGAAGAATTCCCGACCAACTGTAATTCGATTTAGTAACAGAGCCACACCAAATCCAAGTATAAGTTCCAGGCCAACCGAAACAATTGTAAATTTCAAAGTTGTTACGATGGACTGCAAAAAATATTCATCTGTAAAAGCCTGTATATAATTTGTTAGTCCAACAAAAGAGCCCAAACCCTGTGAACGCAGATTTGTATTTGTAAAACTGATCACCAATGAATATACAAGCGGAAATATTACCGTCATACACAGACAAAAAACTGCAGGAAGATAGAGCGCAACCGTATCCCATCTGGTTTGTTTTTGTCCGGATAGTGTTTTTATCTTCATTCTTCTTCCCTCTTTGATCAAACTGTAATGAAATTACTGAAGATATTCCATCTCTTTCTGAACTGTATCAAGCGCCTCCTGTGGAGTACGATTTCCGGCAACCGCCTCAGAGCATTCTCTGCCAAGTACTTCAAGAATCTGTGGAAGAGCAGAAACGTTAGGGAGCTGTTTTGCATTAGCAATAACATCAATTACTTTCTCATAATATGGATAGGCTGCGAGAACGTCCGGATCTTCAAACATATCCTTTGTTGTCGGCGACCCGCCCTTCAAAGCACGCTCTTTACGGACATCATGCGATTCGATATAAGAGATAAACTTCCAAGCAGTATCTTTATCGGCACCGTTATGAGGGATTGCCCATCCCCATCCGCCATTGTTTGAATGACCACCTGGTGCGCTTGTCAGAGACACAAGCCCTTTTACAACAGAATTCTCATCACTGTCAAACTGAGGAATCATCCAATAATTGCCAATATACATTGCTGCTTTTCCCTGCGTAAACACAGCCATTGCTTCATCGAATCCAAAACCTGCTGATCCCTCCGGAGCTGCTTCATTAATATTCTCTACATAATATTCAAGAGCCTTTACAGCTGCTTCGGAATTAATTGTAGGATTATTATCGGCATCATAATAATCTCCGCCACAGCCAAAGAGGAAATTAGTATATTCCATAGAAATAGGATCACTTCTCTGGCCCTGCATAGCGGCACCATAGATTTCTCCATTTGTATACTTTGTGATGAATTTACTGATCGACACATAGTCTTCCACTGTAGTCGGAACAGCAAATTCTTTACCGGTCTCCTCCTTATATGCCTGTGCATATTCTTCATTTTCGAACACATCTGTCCTGTATAAAAGAGCATATGTATAGGTGCAGAAAGGAATGAAGAACGTAGTATCACGAATAGTATTGCAGGTCATCATCTCTTTGACCGAATCAAGATAAGGACTCATATCGAATCCAGTCTCTTCAATATAGGAATCAAGAGGCTCTACCCAACCAGCTTCAGCAAATTCTCCAACCCAAAGATTATCGCAGCAAAGAACATCATAGCTTGAAGTAGCTCCAGTCATTTCAGTAACAAGTTTCTCATGCATAGTCTGATAATTTACAGCTTCAATATTTACGGTGATTCCAGTTTCTGCCGTAAACTTCTCTGCTGCCTCTTTCACATACTCCGTATCCGGCACGCTCTCCATAAGGATATTAATTGAACCTGCCGATTCCGCTGCTGCTTCGGCAGCTTCAGTTTCTGCTGCGGGTTCTGCTTCATCTCCTGCAGCCTCAGTTTCAGTCTGTTCTGCTGCAGCTTCGGTCTCAGCCGGTGCTGCAGAATCAGAACCACATCCACTAATGCAGACACACAGTAGTATGCCGCACAGTATCATTGCCAGTGTTCTTCTCATCATTTTCATGGTCCGTCCTCCTTTGTTTTTTATTTTATAGAACCGAATGATAAGCCTCTTACAAGGTATTTCTTAACAAAGAGCGAAAGGATAACTATTGGAATAATGGCTACAACTACTGAAGCACACAATTCGGCAATCATAACACCCTGTTGTGTTTCCAACGCTGCGACAGCCACAGAAATAGTTCTTGTTTGTTCTCCAGTCAATACCAAGGCAAACAAAAATTCGTTCCATGACATTAGAAAACTTAAAATTCCAGCTGCAACAACGCCAGGTGAGATAATCGGAAAAATAATTTTAAAGAATGCCTGCATTCTGTTACATCCATCAATCTGCGCTGACTCATCCAGTTCCGGAGAAATATTTTCGATAAAACTGATCAGCATCCAGATAACATACGGCAGACTGAAACTGAGATAAGTAATAATCAAACCAATATGTGTGTTCTTTAATTTAAGACTTGTAAGTATAGTAAAGATTGGAATGACAATAACTACAGCTGGAAGCATTTGTGCCGATAACACGCCAATCCTTAAAAATGTCCCTCCTCGCCTTCTAGCAAGATAATACGCTGCCGGTGCACCGATAATCAGGGAAATAATTGTACTTGTGATACTAACAATAAATGTGTTAAGGAAATATTTCCCAAACCCCGATTCCTTGAATATGGTGACATAATTGTCAAGTGTCATCGGAGCATCCCACTGCGGAGGAATCTGATATGCAATCAGTTTCGTAACTAAAGAAGTACGCAGCACCCAGAAAAGCGGCAGCAGAAAAAACAAAGCCGTAATCGTGAGTAATATATAACAAATAATGAGCTCAGTTCTTTTTTTCCATTTAGGAGCTACCATTGACGGCCTCTCTTCCTATATACTCCGTATCTGTTTAACAGCTCTTGAAAATGCTGTTTCCGGATCCAACACGTATCTTTCATTTAATACTTCTATCGTCAAATATCCTGTATAACCATTTTTATCAAGTGAGGCCAGGTAATCCTCTAAAGGAAGATCTCCATCGCCCCAGACAAGATGATCTCTGTCTATAAAATGAAAATGCCAGAGTTTATCTCCAAGTATCGAAAAACAATCGTCTATTGTCTCACCGGCAGCTGCCATAGGACAAGTATCAACAACAGCACCCAGATTAGCCATTCCAATATCATCTATTATCTTCTTGATATCCACAGAGGTATTAATAATATTAGCCTCCTGCGGTTCAAGTGCTTCCAGAACCACATTTAAGCCATTTTCCCTGGCATATTCTGAAACATAAGCTACCGCTTCCGCAGATCTTTTTTGTGCCTCCCAAACCGGTTCATCACGATATCCCCAACCGCCCACGATCTGTATCATCGGAGCCCCCAGCTCGGCAGCAAGCTGAATACTTTTTTCATAATACTTCCGGGTTGCAGTTTTAATGCTTTCTTCTCTGGCCGCCATATTATATGGATAAATGCATTGCTCCGGACAATAACAAATCAGGTTAAGGTCTCTCTCTCTTAACAATTTCCTGACTTGCAAACATTTTTCCTTATCTACATCCAACGCGTAAAAATGCGGCAAACCAGCCCAAAGCTCCACATTTTCCACTTCATTTTTTACCATGCAGTCCAGAAATTTCTGCAAAGACACTCTGACAAAATGTTCATTCATTCCTGACAAGCGATATTTTTTTGTATTCATTCTCGTCCTCCTTCAATCATATCTCTGATATATTTTAGAGAACGGCCTAATGCCGCATCAGGATCCTCATAATACGATGCACCACATATTTCCAATCCAATCCCGCCTTTATAAGAAATTCCATCAAGTGCATTAAGTGCGGCTTTAATATCCACCGTTCCATCTCCACATGGAATCCAATTATCCGATCCTTTTCTGTCACACAGATGGAAATTGAATACTTTTTCTTTAAACATGGTCAAGCATTCCTCTACCGGAACAGAATTCATATCCAACGGTACTGTATCAGGATTAACACCAAAGATATCCAGACCTATCTGTTCCAGCATACATTTTGTTCTTTCAATAGTATTTGCGAGGTTTGATTCGTACGGTGAAAGGGGCTCAAGTGCGAGGCTAATACCATATTCCTTTGCTTTTGTGCCAATTTTGAAAAGACTGCTACATGCCCATTTCCAGGCTTCCTCTTCAGGGTAATCAAAGAATCCGGTACCACACACAATCTGCATAACAGGAACATCAAGCTCCCTTGTTATCTCGAGTCCCTTAATTTCATATTCAATACTTCTTTCTCTTGTGGCTTTGTCAACAGATGCAATATTAATAGGATAGGCACAAGTTTCCGGAGTAAAGCAGGACACTCGGATTCCATATTTACTCAATAGTCTTTTTAAATCCCGAACTCCGCTTTTGTCGATATAATCCACGCTAACGTGAGGTGCTCCGCCCCACAGTTCTACCTGCTTCAACTCATGGTTTGCACAGCATTTTAAGAAATATTCCAATGAATACTGTACAAAATGAATATTCATAGGTGACAATTGTTCATATCTGATATTCTTCATAGCTTAATCCTACTTTCATGTCCAAAACCACCATAAAACTGACAGTTATATCTTGCGAAAGCATTTGCCTCCGCCATTGCATAGTCTATTAGTGTCTTCCGAAAATCTGCCTTATCCATTTCTTCCCAAAGATTATTCATTTCGGAATAATGCTTTTCTTTCAGAACACCCTGTGCCCAAATCGCAATAAAAGCTGTTATCCATGAATCTCCTGCTCCGGTAGTATCTACCGCACCCCCTTCATAATTGTATGGCATCTTACGATACCAATTGTGTCCATCATAAACTACTGCCCCGTCTTCTCCGAATGTAGCTGCTGCCAATCTGCACCGACTGTTATCCACAGCTATTCTCATACATCTTTCAACATCTGCCTTATCTCTTCCTGCCCCGGATAAAAGCATTAAGTCTACATATGGAGAAATACCTCTTACTAACTGCTCGTTCCAATAGGTTGAAAAATCATAACTGATTAATGAATCTATCACAGTTAACTTCTCCAACTGATTATCTAGATAACTGAGATAACTGGTATGAATAACGTCATAATTGTATAAATAATGAATTAAATCCTCGTCTAATATTAATGGCTGGCTTTTTACCACACCTCCATCATTTTCCTCATTGATTACCCTGTCTCCATTTATCAAATAAATCCCACTTCTGCCGGTATCTCCTTCTCGAACAACACATCTAGATGTATCCACTGCTTCCTCTTTTAATGCAGCGAGAAGGAAATGACCTTCTTTATCATTCCCTAAAACACCAACATAGGCGCTTTCGAACCCAAGCCTACTGGCATAAACCGAAAAATTGACTGCATTTCCGCCCGGATACATTACATTCTTGTAATAATGTAGATCTACTACATTATCACCCAATCCAATTAGTCTTATCACGTCCTCACCTCTATCATTACGCCACAACACGTCCTATTACGTTATATAACATATCAGCTTGTATTCTGTCAATATTTTTTTATAATTGCAAAAAATCTTTCTGCCACATAGTATTGTTTAGTAGAATGAGGATTTGAGATCCTTCAGGTTCATTAAATCAAGGATACTTGTTTTTATAAAAGAATGAAGTAATGTCCACTTCTGATTCATAATAAAGAAGGGGCTGTCGCACTTTAGTGCGACACCCCCCTCTGTCTGCAGCCTCAAAGATACTCTCAACTTTTCATCCCGTTTCAGAAGAATATATGCATCGCTATTCCCGCCAGGATGATCGAGATTACTGTTCTTTCGAACCACACGATCACCATATCTTTGATCGTGATCGGAATCTTTGTTGCCAGCGCCATGGGAATAGTACAGGAGAACATGATGATTTCGCTGATACAGACGATTCCGATAAAGAATCTGGTGGCCGCGTCACAGCCGGAGCAGATGATGACCGGCAGGAACATTTCCGCAAGTCCGGCGAAAGCACCCTGGGCCGCCGTGAATGCTTCGGGGACTCTCATCAACGCGGTAAGCGGATAGAAAATGTATCCCAGAATATCAAATACCGGCGTATACATCT
>AUXO010382310.1_pt1 | contig 15264 bp, 9 predicted proteins | sample 768731 | NCBI WGS metagenome assembly AUXO01 (sample SAMN02715735, study PRJNA202380) | gut metagenome | biome: sheep rumen | host: Ovis aries | place: New Zealand: Palmerston North
AATTATCTAACTCCAATGACATATAGAGTGAGAATCAGAGTGGCGGAATAGGCCGCTCTTTTTCAGATAATATTAGGCAGTGTTTTTATTTTCTTATCGTGTGTTAAAAATATATAATATTCAGTATATATGGATTACTATAGATTAAAAGTTAAAGAAAAGTTTGTAAAACCACTTCGGGACGGCATAAAACGTCATGAATATAGGCTTGCGACCAAAGAAAGAAGAAACATAAAAATTGGTGACGTTTTATTCTTGACCAACAATCAGAATAATAATGACTTTGTAAAAGTGGTAGTTAGGTCAATTTCCTTTTGCAATACGTGGGAAGAAGCTGTTTCACAATATTGGGATACCGAGTTACGTCATATTTATCTTACTAAAGAAGACGCGATAAACGATTGCTCAAAGTTTTATACTCGAGAAGACGTAAAGCTCAATGGAATAATTGTTTTTGAAATTGAACTTTTTAAAAAAGAATTAATGGAAGCAAATGTTTTGCTTGATACAAATATAATCATTCATAGAGAAAGTAGCGACAACATAGCTTATGAAGTTATACAGCTTTATAAAAATTTAGAAAAATTAAAAGCACGAAAATGTGTTTTAGAAGATATTAAAGACGAAATCAAAAAATATAAAGATAAAGATGTTGTAAAGAATATGTTGTCAAAAATAGATGCGTATTTTTGTATTCAATCAAGAGAGATTGATGATGCTAGATTTGTATCTGTAATAAATAAGTATTCAAAAGATGAGAACAGCATCATTGATAATAAATTTTTATATCTGGTTTATAAAGGCATTGTTGATTTTTTAGTCACTGATGATAAAGGCATTCTTAATAAAGCAAAAGAGCTACAGATTAATGATTGTGTTTTTTCAACATCAGACTTTTTAAATTTAATTAGAGAAAGATATCCAGATTTTACAGATTACAAGGTTCTTTCTGTAAAATTAGAAGAGATTTCAAAAATAGATATTAATGATAGTTTCTTCGAGACATTAAGACAAGATTATAATGGTATCGAATTTAATAGGTGGCTTGAAGGGAAAGGGAAAAGTGGCGAGAGCGCATATATTTTCAGAAATGAAAATGGATTACAAGGATTTCTGTATCTCAAACTTGAGGATGAAAACGAATCATACGAGGATATTGAACCAACTTTTTCTCCTAAAAAAAGATTGAAAGTTGGCACATTTAAAATCAATAGTACGGGTTTAAGAGTTGGAGAAAGATTTCTTAAAATCATTTTTGATTACGCCTTGAAGAGTAAAGTTGACGAAATATATGTGACCATGTTTGAGAACAAGAGAACAGAGGTAAAGATACTGATTGATCTTATGAAACAATGGGGTTTTGAAAAACACGGCTATAAGAAAAGTAATGGCGAATTAGTTATGGCTAAGAAAATGAAATGCTATCGTTTTGATAAGGATCCAAAATTTAACTATCCTAATATTAATAATAAGGCTTCTCATGGGATTTTGCCTATTGATGCACAATTTCACACCGATTTATTTCCTGACTTATTTTTGAAAAATGAAAATATGTCTCTCTTTGAAGAAAAACCATGTGGATATGCTGTTGAAAAGATTTATGTTTGTAGTACTAAAAATGTTCCACATCAGCCAGGCGATTTGATGGCAATTTATAGAATGTCCGATTAATTTTATAAATCGTACAACTCTGTTGTTTCAGGTATTTGCATTCTTCAATCCATAATCTATTCCAAATCATTTGACGAATATATTAATGAGTGCGGAAATAGAACAGTATTCGAAAAAGAACAATTAACAAAATTTTATTATGAAAAGGGATTCAGAACAATATTAAAGGTTTTATTTTTAAAACCTTTAGATAAAAAAATTGTGTTGAATGACTTGCTTATTAACGGTATAATTAGTAGTGAAGAAGGACCTAGATTAAAAACCATCATTTCCAATGAAGGATTTCAAAAATTGTTAAAGCTTGGAGAGAGTAAGACAAAATGAAAAAAAGCATAATTATCTCAATTAATCCTGAACATGTAGAGAATATTATTTCTGGTATAAAAAAATTCGAATATAGAACAAAAGCTGCCAAGAATGATGTCAATAAAATCATCATCTATGAAACAACGCCAATTAAGAGAATTGTTGCTGAAGCAGAAATTATTGAAGTTTTAATGATGAATCCAGAAGAATTATGGAATGAAACAAAAGACCAATCTGGTATTACAAAAAAATTCTTTGATTCATATTTTAAAGGCAGAGACATAGCATACGCTTATAAACTTGGTGAGGTTAAAAGGTACGAAGAACCAAAGACGCTGCAAGAATTTGGCTTAAAATGTGCTCCTCAATCGTTCGTGTATATTCAATAGTGGCTTTGCCACTATTTTTTTGCAATTAAAACAGTGGTATTCAGTGACCTAACGTGACCTAACCTTTTAATGTCTATCCCCACGGTCTTGAAAATCTACTATCTATGATAGTGCCGTCGGCCCCACCTCAAAAATACGCGGGGTAGAATTTTTCAAAAAACAGGATTTCCTGACTGCAAAATGGGAGGGGCGGTCAGTATCTCCACAACTGTATAGATGGACATCGGCCAGGGGTTTCACGCAAAAAGATCGCGAAATCAAAAGGGTAATAGGCATTTGATATCCTAAAAGGAATTTTTAATTCTCTATAAAAGTGCTATAATTGTGTCAAATATTGAAATGAGGGATATTTATGACATATGCAGAAGCTCTTAAGCATTTAAGGAAAAGAATGCATTACACTCAAGAAGAACTTGCTGAACTGTTAAATGTTTCTTTTACCAGTGTAAATAGATGGGAAAATGGCAAATATGAGCCAACCATGAAAATTAAAAGAAAACTAGCTCCTTTATTTAAAGAGCACGGAATAGTGGTGGAGGAATAATTATGAACAAGCAAGAATTAGCTTCTAAGATTTGGACTTTAGCAAACAACTTAAGAGGAAAGGTATCCGCTGCCACATATAAGGATTACATGCTCGGATTTCTATTCTATAAATATCTGTCCGATAAAGAAGAAAATTATCTAAAAGATAAATTAGGATATGAAGATGATGATTTAAATGAAGTCACCGAAGAAGACGATAGAGTAAAAAATAACTGCATGAATAACTTAGGTTACTTCATTGCGTATGATAATTTATTCTCTACATGGGTTTCATTAGATGTTGATTTCTCAATTGAAAATGTTACTGTTGCATTAAGTGCTTTTGAAAGATTTATTGGAACGGGTTATAAGAAAGTCTTCACTGGTATTTTCTCAACTTTATCTACAAGATTAACTGATTTAGGAACAACCGATCCAGAAAGAACGAAAAATAGTAGAGAAATCATTAAATTAGTTAAATCAATCCCTACCGACAATAAAGAAGACTATGACGTTCTAGGATTTATTTATGAGTTCTTGCTAAAGAACTTTGCCGCCAACGCCGGTAAAGCTGGTGAATTCTATACACCTCATGAAGCTTCTTTGATTATGTCAGAAATTATTGCTTATCACTTAAAAGACAAAGAAGAGATTTCTATTTACGATCCAACATCTGGTTCTGGATCCTTATTGATTAATATTGGTCAAGCGGTCAGTAAATACTTAGGAAACAAGAACAAGGTTAAATATTTTGCTCAAGAATTAATAGTGGAGACATACAACTTAACAAGAATGAATCTTGTTATGAGAGATATTCTTCCTGGAAACATTGTTGCTAGACAAGGCGACACATTAGATAAAGATTGGCCTTTCTTCGAGGATGGTGATCCTGATTCTACATATAACTATTTAACCGTGGATGCATGCTGCTCTAATCCACCATATTCACAAGCTTGGGAACCAAGAAACGATCCAAGGTTTGATGATTATGGTATGGCTCCTAAATCAAAGGCGGATTATGCGTTCCTTCTTCATAATCTTTATCACTTAAATAAAGGCGGAATTATGACAATCGTTCTTCCTCACGGCGTTTTATTCAGAGGCGGAGAAGAGGGAGATATCAGAAAGAATTTAGTTAAAAACCGCAACATCGAAACCATCATAGGCTTGCCAGCAAATCTATTCTATGGAACCGGAATCCCAACCATAATTATGGTTCTTAAGAAAAATAGAGAGGCTAATGATATTTTGTTTATTGATGCTTCTAAGGGATTTATTAAGGATGGTAATAAGAACAGATTGAGACAAAGAGATATTAGGAAGATTGTTGACACTGTTATTGCAAGAAAACCTGAAGTTTCTCATTATTCAAGATTGGTTTCATACGAAGAAATCGTAAAAAATGAATTTAATTTAAATATTCCTAGATATGTTGACTCTAATATCAAAGAAGTTCCACACGACATCTATGCGTTAATGTTTGGCGGCATTCCTAATAGTGAAATTGATGGCGATAAATTCAAAGCTTTCTGGGAAAAATTCCCAACTTTGAAAGATGAACTATTTATTAGTGAAGATATCCCATATTCACAATTAAGAAGTGAAGACATCATGGATGTTATTAAAAATAACAAAGAAGTTCAAAAATTCATTTTAGACCACCGAAGCACATTCTCTTATTTAAGAGATTATCTTGAACATGAATTATTAGATGACCCACAAGCAATCCACTTAAATTCCGAAGAAAGCAAGATAGCGGCCACCATAAGGGAAAAACTAGATGAAGATGGCCTAATTGATTATTATGACTGCTATGAAGTTTTAGACAACATATGGCAAGGAATTGCTTTAGATTTAGAAATTATCAAGGAACAAGGTCTTGAAGCCGCTAGAAAAATAGATGAAGTTAAAATCTTAAAGAAAGATTCCAAGACGAAAAAACTTGAAGAAAAAGTCGTTGGTTATGATGGAAGAATAATTCCGTTCACTTTAATCCAGGACATTTATTTTAGTGAACCGGCCAAAGAAGTTAAAGGTCTAGAGAATGAACTAGCTTCTTTACTAGCGGAAAAAGATGAATTTCTTGAATCGATTGATCCAGATGACAAAAATGAGCTATTAAAAGATGATGATAGTGGTGATATTGATTCCAAAAAGCTAACAAAAAAAAATAGCGAGATTAAAAAAGAAATTAAAAAGGGAGCTGAATACGAAGACGATTCATACGAAGCAACAATCTTAAAAATTGATGAACTTACATCCAAGATTTCAAAACTCAAAAAAGAGTTGAAAGAGAAAAAAGAAAAACTGAACAAAAATAACGAAACAAAGATTATATCTTTGACTGATGACGAAATACACAATCTTTTGATTAAAAAATGGATTGATCCAGTCTGCGTTGAAATTGAGAACCTATCTTTCGAATTAGTCAAACTGCTTGTGAGGGAGATTAATAAATTAATCAATAAATATAGTTCTACATTTACCGATGTTAACTCAAATATTAACACTTTAGAAAGTCAACTCTCATCAAATCTTAAAGAACTCACTGGCGATAGTTTTGATATTTCTGGAATAAATAAGTTTATTGAAATTTTAGATGGAGGAAAACAAAAGAATGGCAAATAAAACCCCTTCATTAAAATTTAAAGATTATTCAAACAAGTGGACGGACAATACCCTTGGAGGCTTGGGCTCTGTTGCGATGTGCAAAAGAGTTTTCAAACATCAAACATCACCACAAGGCGATATACCGTTCTTTAAGATTGGCACATTTGGTGGCATGCCCGATGCATATATCTCACGTGAATTATTTGAAGATTACAAATCTAAATATGCGTATCCCAATACTGGAGACATTCTTCTTTCTGCTTCTGGAAGTATAGGCAAAACAGTCGTTTACAATGGCAACGATGAATACTTTCAAGATTCTAATATTGTTTGGTTAAAACATAGTAAAAATGAAATTATCAATCCATTTCTTCATCATTTTTACTCGTTGGCCGAGTGGGAAGGACTTGAAGGAAGTACCATAAAGCGTCTTTATAATGAAATAATTTTGAAAACAAAAATTAGTTACCCGTCTATACCAGAACAAAAAAGAATATCTGGGGTTCTGGATGATTTGGATTCAATTATAAAACTATATCAAACAAAAACCGAATCTATAATCAATCTTAAAAAATCATTATTAAATTCACTTTTTCCTAATATGAGCGAAACCGCTCCTAAAATAAGATTTAAAGAGTTCTCAAAGGATTGGCGACTTCTCTCTTATCAGAATATTGGTGAGCCTCTTTCTGGCGGTAACTTAAGCTATAACGATTTAGCAGAAGACGGTAAATTAAAATGTGTGCTATATGGGGAACTTTATACTCTTTATGACTCCGTGATTGAAAAAATCGTAAATAAAACCAATAAAAAAGCAACAACTATTAGGAGGAATGATATTCTCTTTCCACAATCGACAACAGTAGATGCTCTTTCGTTAATATCTCCTGCTTGCATGAACGATGATGAAGCACAAACGGCTGGGGTTTTTGTCATAAGACCGAACGAAGACATTGATGGTAATTTTATTAGTTATTACACAAAAGGGAATACTGATCAAAAATATAAACTGTCAAAGAAAGCACAAGGTCTTACAATCATTCATCTTTATTACCAGTCGATTCAAGATGAAACTATTTTTGTTCCAGAATTAAAAGAGCAAAAGAAAATATCTTCGCTTTTCAAGAGTATCGATGGTTTGATTTCTTTATATCAAAATAAAGTTGTTTTGCTGCAAAACATGAAATCGTCTTTGCTTAGCAAGATGTTTCCAAACTAGGAGGTTTTAAATATGCCATACAACGATGAATTATTATTTGAAAAAGACCTAGTTAAATATCTTTACACCAATTGTGGTTGGGAAAAGAAAGTTATTAAGTATCCAACCGAAGAAGACCTAATTAAGAATTGGGCCGATATTTTATTTGAAAACAATAGTGGTGTTGACCATCTTAATGGATGCCCTTTAACTGATGGCGAGATGAGACAAATCCTAAATACTGTTGAAACATTAAAAAGTCCATATAAATTAAACACATTTATCAATGGCAAGAGCGTGACCATTATTAGGGATAATCCTGCTGATACATTACATTTCAATAAGCCGGTTACCTTAAAGATTTATGATCGAATGGAAATAGCTGCCGGTAGCAGTAGATATCAAATAGTGGAGCAGCCAAGGTTCAAAACCACAAACAACGTCTATCCAAGTAGAAGAGGCGATATCATGCTTTTAATTAATGGTATGCCTGTTTACCATATTGAACTTAAGAAGAGCAATGTTTCAATTACTCATGCTGAAGTTCAAATAGAAAAATACATGGTTAATAATGCCTTCAAGGGCATATTCTCTTTAGTCCAAGTGTTCGTTGCTATGAACCCAGAAGAGGCGGTTTATTATGCGAATCCAGGCCCAGACGGTAAGTTTAATCCATTATTCTATTTCCATTGGACTGACACAAATAACGAATATATTAATGAATGGCATAAGTTTGCTCACTCACTTTTATCAATTCCAAGAGCACACGAGATTATCGGGTTCTATACAGTTCCAGATGCAAGTGATGGAATATTAAAAGTGTTAAGGCCTTATCAAGTTTATGCTGCTGAAAATGTTTCTAATATAGTTGCTGCCGCTCATTGGACCAAGAGTGAGCAAAGAGGTGGATACATTTGGCATACTACTGGAAGCGGTAAAACACTCACCTCGTTTAAAACCGCTCAACTTATAGCAAATATGAGTAAAGCCGATAAGGTGGTTTTCTTAATTGACCGTGTTGAATTAGGAGAACAATCTTACTTAGATTACGTGAACTTCGCTAATGTTGATGAAAACATTTATAACACAAGCGATACTGACGCACTAATTAGACTATTAAAAAGTGGTGAGGTTGATGAAAAGGTTATCGTCACATCAATTCAAAAGATGTCGCGTATTAGACCTGATTTAGTACCTCAAACTGTTATCGATAAGATTAGAGAAAAGAAGATAGTTTTCATTGTTGATGAATGCCACAGAGACCAAAGTGGAGATATGCACCAGGTCATCGAACACACGTTCCCAACTGCTATGTTCTTTGGGTATACTGGTACACCAGATCATCAAGAAACTGCTGATATCTTTGGCCATGAAAAACATAGATACACAATCGCGCATGGCATCAGGGATAAAAATGTTTTAGGTTTTGACCGCTATAAAGTGTGCATTTACCCAGATGCAAAAGTTAGAGAGCTTGTTGGACTTAATTTAGTGCATGCGAATACAGTTGAAGAAGCTATGGCGGATGATTCCAAGAGAGAAAAATTCCTCTACTACATGAATCAAGGAGATACACCATGCACAATGGAAGAAATTGAAGAGCACGTTCCTGTTAGTCAATTTGAGACCGATAAATATAGAAAGGCAGTAGTGCAAGACATTATTGATAAATGGCCAATAAGGAGTGGAAATTCATTATTCCATGCATTATTTGCTACGAGTAGTATTCCAGAAGCAATCGAATATTATAGAATCTTTGCTGATTTAAAAGCTGAAGGCAAACATAACCTAAAAGTTACTGCAGTATTTGATGAAAGTGATAATAACACTTCAACATCAATTAATAAGATGCAAGGAATTACTCAAATACTAAATGATTACAATGGCATGTTTGGCAAGTTCTATGATTGGGGGCATTATCAAAGCTTCAAGAAGGATTTATGTTTGAGACTTGCTCACAAAGATCCGTATAGAAACTTAGAAAAAGAAAGCCAATTAAACATTGTTATCGTGGTGGATCAATTATTAACTGGATTCGATTCAAAATGGATTAACACAGTCTATTTAGACAAGGTTTTAAGAGGAAAGAACTTCATTCAAGCCGCTTCTAGAACCAATAGACTATATGGCCCAGAAAAGAAACACGGAACAATCATAATGTATCGTTATCCACATACAGAAGACGCATTGTTTAGCGCAGCAGTAGCAGAATATTCTGGCAATAGACCATATGGTGTTTTCGTTGATAAGTTAGAAGCAAACTTAACAGCAATGAACTTTATTTACGATGAGATTAAAAATCATTTTGCTGGCGCTGGAATATCTAATTTCGAACGAAACGACGAAGATTTAGGATGGAAAAAGAAGTTTGCTAAGTTGTTTTCATCGTTCAATGACAAACTTGATTCCGCTAAACTTCAAGGTTTCTTCTGGGGCACATATCATTATGATTTTGAACATGACAGTGGAGCCACTGCTGTAGATGTGGCGATTGATAAAGAAATATATTACATCTTGGTTCAAAGATATAAGGAACTGTTTGTGAGACCTATTGGCGGAGATTATGAACCTCCATATGAAATAGATCCACATATTACCGAAATTAAAACAGATTCCATTAATGATGCTTACATGAATTCTAAATTCAAACAATACATTAGAGATTTAACTGGTGGTGATCCTGTTGCTAAACAAAAAGCACTGGATGAATTACACAAATCATTTGCCTCTTTATCACAAGAGGATCAAAATTTTGCACGACAATTCTTAAATGATATTGAGAATGGATTGGTGATTGATGACGGAAAAGAACTCACTGATTATATAGCAGAATATAAAGCAAGAGCTTATAACGATAAAGTTCACGAAATCGCGGACGGATTAGGACTTAACGAAGAAAAGCTAAAAGAACTTATTAGCCTCCATCCAGTAGAATCAACAATTAATGCTTTTAACAAGTATGATGAATTATTCTCAGAATTAGACATAAGCAAAGCAAAAGATTTCTTGGAAAAGAAACTTGGCCGCGAATTGCCAAAAAGAAGAGATGTCATAATGGCTGCAGATGAATATTTGAGGAATGTCATACTTAACGGTATTTAAAGACACATGGTTCCGCAATAGCCTCTGCGTGTACGAGTAATATAGCACTCGCGCGTGTCAAGGCATTTAGAGACAGAGAACACCTCCTTTTAAAGTGAATATCGTTTTGGCAAGCTTCGCGACTATCATAGAGCATTATTGATTTAATAGTATTTCTATAAATATTAGAAATTATTTTATATAGTTTATATATCCAATAATCAATTATCTGAAACAAGGAATGAACTATGGAATACAATTTCAAAGGGCATATAAAATCACATAAAAAGTATTCGTTACCATTTGAAATTCGAGATGGCAGATTACGTTTAGATATTTCGTCTGTTCCTTACAATGAGATTCATTCCCCAGATTCTAATGGGAATTATGTTTTTTCTAGCGATGTTTCTTTTGATGAATATTTGGAAGGCATTACAGATACAGGGAAAATTATAAAATTACATGTTAAAAAATATTATGATACCGATTCTCCCTTTTTCGATGATAAATGTCGTGCGATAGGCGGTATTGTTTCTTCTTGTGCTGTTTTTGATAATGATAAGTATAAAAATAATGTAGACAAAATCTCATTTTATTCTTATTCGTTAGATAAAATGCTTGGATGCCATGTTTCTGGTGGGCTTTCTGAGGAGGCACTAGAATCAATTGGTTTTAAAAGTAAATTAGCTTCTTATCATGAAAATGGAAATGATTATCATGTTTTTCACGACTTTTTAAACGATGAACAGTTTTGTCATGGACAGGTAATATCAGTAAAAACAGATAAACCTTTATCAATGGTTATGTTGGAAGACATATATTGGACCATTAGAAAGTTCTTTGTTTTTATGTTCCAGATTAAAGAACCACCTATTGTTGAAACCTATTTGCTTGATAACAATAAGGTTGTTGGACATCTATTTATAAAGAAGAATAAAATAGAGCCTAATTTTTCAAGAAAAGTTAAATGCCTATGTGCTAATTCTTGGGATGGTTATTTATCAAATTTATTTCAAGCGTTGGTTAATAAAAAAATCTATTTGAGACATTTACCAGATTTCGATAATGAAAAAAGAGAATATTCCCCATCTAGGTTTTTAATTACAGTTATTGGATTTGAAAGTGTATTAAATGAATTAAATATCAAAGCAGACTATTCCGAAGAACATAGGAAAGCAATTAAAACAGTTAAAACAAAAATAACGGAATTGAAAGATAAGTCAAACAACAAATATGAGAACAAAGAATATTCCAGCATATTGCATGATCTTCAGTTTGATCGCCTTGAATGTAGATATGAAAATGCATTTAAGCAAAATGAGAAATATATTAAGAATTTCTATGCATTTTCAAATTTAGGAGAATCCATGCATGAAGTTGCAAATGAAATGGCAACATCTAGAAACAATTTTTCCCATGGTGTATTGGACGAAGATTTATCTTTGAAGCACACCAAATATTGTGATTTTCTTGATTTATTTATTATGTTTTTGCAGTTAGTATTAATTGGGGTTCCTAAAGATGTAGCATATCTCATAGTCCCACAAATAATGTAGTTTATGAAAATGTATTATGATAAAGAATTTAATATTTTAAAAGATGTTCATGAAATGCATCCGTCAGAGTGCTTAATTGTATCTGATGATGAAGGAACAGCGAATTATTATAATGCTGCAGATGTGCTTAAAAGTATTCTGGATGATAAAAGATTTGAAAAGTGGATTGATAATTCTAAATCGTCTTTTCCTCCAGATTTAATTAATAGCGATGAGAAACTAATAATGGAAGTAATGCGCGTTGACGATCATTCATCAGATGGAAAAAACAATCCAGTATTGGCCGGAGAAAGAAAACTGAGCAAAGAAGCAAAACCGTTTTTAGATATGTGCCCTCCGGACACCCCTTTGATTATTCACGCTAAAACGAATTTGCCTACTGAGCTAGATCATAATTATAAATTTTATTATTTAAGTTTTCAGAGAACTGTCGGGAAACATTTATCTAAACTCAACACTTATAAAAAGAATTATCCAGATAGTAAGGTTATTTTTCTAGTTTTTGATGAAACTAGTGGTGTATATTTTAAAAAAATCGAATCTTCAAATATTGTTTTAAACGGTAATCTTCATATTCCTTTTTTTGATAATAAATTCCTTAATACGTTTATCAACTCTGATTTGGATTATTTATTATGGTATTGCCCATATAATCATTATGATTCATTAGGCGACCATTTAACATTGCCTCGTTTGATTTTCTTTGATATTAAAAACGCACGTAATGGGAAGCTTTTAAAAACAATTGATTACGATGAAAACAAGATGGTTAGCAATGAAAAATAATTTATATAATTACAGATATATATATGCAGGCCTTTTAGGGGCAGTGATATAAAAACACAAGTTATGTCGCTATTTTTTGGAACACCAGTTTTTGTGTTTTTACTAATATCAATAATCAAATTTATAACACTTATCAAAAATGTGCTTAAATAACTAAAAATCCTAGCAAAATATATCAGTATTTAGTGAGTGATTAAAAACTTTGATATATGTTGCTTTTATTTATTAGATTATAAATATGCTATACTTTAAGTAACTATTAATTGGGGGTAGGCATGTATGAGAAAGAATGCACCTTTATGTGCTGTAGTAACAGCATTAGCCTTTGTTGTTTATAGTATTTTAACAATTGTTCAAGCCATCAAAGCGTTAAATTCTTTTGGTTCTTACACAAACGACATAATTTCTTTTACTAAAGGAGCTGTTGTCTTTGAATTAATTGCAGCGATCATTATTCTAATAATGGGAGTTGTTATAATAGCCATGTCTCTTAAAATGGTTGATGATAAACCACTTTATGCAGCTACAGGAGTTTTATTAGGCATTTTCACAATAGCGTCTATCGTAGATATTTTTCTAGCTTATTCACTTTTAAAGAAAATACTTGGTGATCACACTTCTATGCCAGGAGCTAGTATCGCTCAGTTAATATTCTTATTTATTGCGTTAGTATTAATTATTGCTGGCCTATTCTTAACTGGCTCATATATGAATGACGATAAGGCAGGCATAGTGTTCATACTTGCTTCTGTATGTTTAATTATCTGCACAATTATTACCTTGGCAAATATGGACAGCAACACTGCAGGATTAACGATTGCTTCTACTATCTTCTTATTATTTGGATTATTACTTGCTGGATTTGAATATATCAATTCTTATGGTAGTAGTGGTTATAAACCACATAAAACTGTAACTCATAGTAGTTATAATTCTTATTCATATTCCAATCCATATCCTAGTAGCAGTAGTCCTAGTGATGCCTCTGAGCAACTTAGAAAATTAAAGAAGTTATTCGATGATGGAGTTATTACCGCTGAAGAATACGAAGAAAAACGTAAGAAATACGTCGATAAACTCTAAAGAAATTAGAAATTAAAATAATTAGAAGCCATCAATCTATTTGGTGACTTTTTAATATTTGATAGTGGATTAGTCACTAATTACTAGTAATTATATATAGAAAATGTATGTTATAATTTTATTGATTTAGGAGGCTAATAGCATGAAAAAGAAATTCCTAATTTTTACGTCGCTTCTTTTACCTATGACTTTTTTAACGGGTTGTGGAGAAGATGATGTAGATCCTAATAGGAGATTAGAAACAACATTTAAAAACTATAACCAAGAGGTGCTTTACTATAACACTGTGGCTTATGGAGGGACCGCGACTTATCAAGGGCCTACTCCAACTAGACCATCTAGTGGAGGAACATCATATTATTTTAGTGGTTGGGATAAGCCTTTAGAGAATATTACTAGTGATACTACCTTTATTGCCCAATACACAACTACCCCAACTACTTTCCAAATTACCTGGAATAACTATGATGGTACTTTATTAGCGAAGACTTCTGTAGAATACGGTAAACTTCCCGCCTATACAGGTAAAACCCCAACGAAACCTTCTACCGCTGATTATAAATATACTTTTACTGGGTGGAGCCCAGAAGTAGTAGAGGCCACTGAAAACGCTACTTATACTGCGGTATTTGAAGAAGAAGAAATTATTAAACCAACAAATAAAGTAGAACTCAGTGTTGTTTATTCTGTTTATAATCCAAAATCTGGTCAACCAATCGCAGTTTATCAAACTAAACCTAGTGATTTAGGTTCTGTTTCCGTCACTGATGAATATGATAAAGGCACGGATGTACGTTTATACGCAAGTCCTTTTGAAGGATATACATTTGTTGGTTGGTATTATGATGGACATCTACTTTCTGATTTAGAGAATTATAACTTTAGAGTTTGGGATAAAGATGAAGAAGTGGAAGCTAGATTTAAATACACTTTATATGACTTCACCCTTTCTTCTAGTAATGCAGACTTTGGAACAGTTTCAATAGGTGGAAATTATTATACTTCTACAACCACTCAAAAAATGTTCTATACAGAAGAAATTGATTTATATGCTTTAGCAAAAGATGAGATTCGTTTTATTGGTTGGTACACTGCTGATAACGATTTAATTAGTAATAACGCAGTCTATAAAATAAGCATGCCAAATCACGAATATTCTGTGATTAGCAAATGGAATAAATTCTTTATCACATATAACCTTAATGGTGGATCTATTTCTTCTTCATTACTTCAAAATTATTCTTATCCTGATTCAGGTACTAAATATTATTATTTACCAACTCCTACTAAAACTGGTTATCTATTCCAAAATTGGCTAGTTAATGGTGAATATAGCACTTATTTAGATGAATCTTTATTATGTGATTTTTATGTTGAGGCTATTTGGTCTCCTATTCATTACACAATTCAATTTGACGGTAATGGTAGTACGAGTGGATCTATGTCATCAATGTATATGACTTATGATATCGCCGACAACTTATACAGTAACTCCTTCTTAAGAAGTGGTTATACATTTACTGGTTGGAACACCCGTAAAGATGGATTTGGTACTTCATATGAAGATCAAGAAAGCGTGACAAATCTAACCGCTGTAGATGGAAAGACCATTACTTTATATGCTCAATGGGAGGCCAATAATTATAATGCGACACTTTATAGTGTTAGCCCATATGAAGATATAACCTCTAAATCTTATACTGTTACATTTGACTCTAATGGTGGATCAGAAGTTGCCTCACAAACAGTAACTGAGACTGATAGTCTATATTATCCAAGTATTCCAACTAGAGAAGGCTATGCCTTTAGTGGTTGGTATAAAGAAAGTTATACTATGAGTCTATATGACTTCACTGAAACCATAACAAGCGATCTTACTTTATACGCTGGTTGGACCGAGATGGTTACTTCTTATTATGGGAGATATAACATTAATGCTTTAGAGTATAGTGATTCATATAATGCATTTAGCACTAATAATTTATATTCATCAGGTAGCTACACCTATGTTTATTTCACAGCATTTAATACTGAAACCATTAACTTCTATTATAGAAAT